>ERZ1370068.5489-contig-4513_pt1 | contig 241413 bp, 354 predicted proteins | sample MGYA00561227_ERZ1370068 | MGnify/ENA primary metagenome ERZ1370068 (study PRJEB38410, sample SAMEA6850437) | metagenome | study: Metagenomic assessment of the ecological functions of the soil: analysis of the soil microbiota associated with the...
AATGATGAAATCAGAAACATGGCTTATTTGACCACTGGTGATAGTTCTCCGCTTAAACGCCGATGCCGCTGTTCAGCCGCTTCAAACAGACTGTGACGTGGTTGAACCATCCTTCCGTCGAGGTCGATAACCAGCCGAAGTAGCGTGAGTTTCAGGCGCCAGCCGGATGCCGAATAGCGCCGATGTTATATCTGAATGCATGCGTGGAAACGTCAGATCCTGGAACGAGTGGTGCCGACGCGGTCGCGATCGGCTACAAATATCTCGACCTCGCGCGATGGCCGCCTGACTGAGCGGGCTGGCCGGTCGAAAGTTTTTGATGCAGCTCCTGCTGCCCGGGAAGAATTCACGCGTTCCGTCCGCACCTGATATCGAGGAAAACACGCAATAAGCTGTGTTAGCTGCGTATTTTAGATTTAGCTTTTAAACAAATCAATGAGCAAACGAAGCCTATTTAGGCAGCGCGAATATAAATACGCCAAACAGTTTGAGTCGAGGCAACGGGAAGTCGAGATGCGCGATGCTGGACGTTGGTCTTGTTGCTGCGGATGCTTATGCCACCACGCGCGCATGCGGGCGTGCACCGCGTCGCGCCATGCGTCACCGATCTTCGACCAGCGCCTCGGCGATGGCGGGGACGGCGAAAGCGTCGCGCGCCGCCGGAGAAATCGATGTCGTTGTGAACGTATGCGCGGGCGAGCTTGCCAAGCTCCGAAGCGGGGAGCGAGCGCGCGCAGTCCGTTCCAGGTGTGCGGAGGCGTAGACGTCCACACCTCCGGCGTCGCGCCGAGAGTGCGACGCGGCCCCCGTCGGGGCAAGACCAGCGCCACGGGAATGTTGGCGGCCACCGTAGCGGCTTTCGACGATTTTGGAGAGCGGCTCTTTCGCATACCCATTGAACGTGCGAACGGGAAGCAGGCGCGATTGGAATTCTACTTCGGGTCCGGCTCGACTGCGTGGCAATCGCGATTTGTGGGACTTTCGCTGACGTACCGGCAACACGGCGCATAACAGGAGCATGCCGAGCCCAGCGGCGCCCGGAGGCAAATTTCTATTTATCGTAGCGGGGCTTGCTTGCCTGAAAGAGCTCATACATCTTGCGGAACACCGGTCCCGGCGAGCCTCCGGCAAAAGAATTTCCGTCGACGGTGGTGACGGCAAGCACTTCCTGGTACGACGACGACAGCCACATTTCCGTCCGCCGCGAGCGCCTCCTCCCGGGGGATCGGGCGAATCTCCACCGCCAGCCCGCCGCCCATCGCCAGCTCGAGCGCCGCGTCGTAACGTAATGCCGGGCAGGATCTGGTTGTCCTTGGGCGGAACGCGGGATGACGCCGTCCTGCACGATGAAAACGTTCGATGCCGAAGCCTCCGGTCAGGAAGCCGTTGCGAAACAGTACCGTCTCGGCCGCACCGATCGTCGATGCGCGCTGCCGCGCGAGCACAGTTCCCGAGGAGTGAAATCGTCTTGAGATCGCAATGCAGCCATCGCTCGTCGGTCGCGGTGACGACCGCGACGCCGCGCTGGACCTGCTCTGCGGTCGGCAGCGGCAGCGGATTGCTCATCATGAAGACTGTCGGCGCGACGCCCGGGAACGGATGATCGCGCTTGGCAACGCCGCGGGTCACCTGGAAATAAACGCCCTGGTCGTCGAAGGGCAGTGCGCGCGATCAAGCTCGCTGGATGATCGATTCCCATTCGTGTGTCGGTGTGCGGATTGGCGAGGCCTGATGCCGGTCCAGGCTTCGCTGCAGGCGGGCTAGATGCATGGCGCATGGCGATAGGGCTGCCGGTGATAGACGGGGATCAGCTTCGCTACGACGCCGTCGCCGTAGATGAAGCCGCGATCGAGCACGGAGATTTTCGCGTCGTCAAGCGGCAGAAAGCTGGCCATTGAGATACACGGTCATGAGCAATGCCTCAGGCATGGGACGAAGGTCGCGCGTTCGATCTTCATTTGAACCACAAACGGACGGTGTCCCATGCGCGCCCGAAGAGGCTCGCCGAGCGGAACCTCCGCCAATGCAACCAGCGGATACTCGCCCACAGGCTTGGCGTCGAGAGTGACGCTGACGATGCCGACGCGTTGCCCCGCGGCGTGATAGGCGCGAGCAGCGGCTCGACCGCCTCCAGCGTGAGCTTCAGCTGCTGTGCCTGGCCCTTCGGCAGCGTCACAGTACTGGTCGGCGATGAAGCCCGCGGGCACCGAGTCGGACGCGTGCCCTTCCACACCCGCAGCGCGCTGACCTGCGCGCCGTTCTGGTACGAGCTGGACCGTGTCGTAGAACTGGAACCCGTAGTTGAGCAGCTTCTGCGCTTCGCTGGCGCGCGCGGCGTCGGACGCTGGCGCCGAGCACCACGGCAGCAGCCTCCGGGGACCACGCTTCGCCGACGCGATCAGGCAATACCCTGCGCGCCTCGGTGAATCCGGTCTTCACGCCGTCGACGTATGGGTCGCTCCACAGCAGCCGGTTGCGATTCGATTGCGTGATGTTGTTGTAGCGGTACTCCTTGATCGAATACAGCGCGTAGAACTCCGGAAAATCGCGGATGATGGCTGCGGCAATCAATCCGAGGTCGGTTGCGGTCGAAACCTGTTGCGGCGCCGGCAATCCGGTCGCGTTGACGAAACGCGTGCCCTTCATTCCGATCCGAGTCGCTTCGCGGTTCATCCGCTCGACGAACGCCTCCTCCGAACCCGCGGTGACTTCCGCCAACGCGATCGCCGCGTCGTTGCCCGATTGCACGATCTCACCGTGCAGCAGCTCGTCCACCGAGACCGCTTTTTTGGGATCGATGAACATTCTCGATCCCTCGGCGCGCCACGCCTTCTGGGACACGGTTGCCATTTGCGACGGCGTGAGCTCCTTGTCGTTGAGCGCGCGAAAGACCAGGTACGCGGTCATCAACTTGGTGAGCGAAGCGGGCCTCGCGCGGCTCGTCGGCGTTGACCGCGACGAGGCGTCTGGCCGCTCAGAACGTCGATCAGGAGATAGGCCTTGGCGGCGATCGATGGCGGCGCTACCGCCGCCGGCACCACGCTCTGGCCCGACGCGGCAATCGAAAAAAGGACAAGCGCGAACGACAGCGACGTGCGACGGGAAAAGAACATTGCTCGAGGTTTGCGGGAAGAAGGGCATTATACCGTCAGGCGGAAGGTCCCTTTCCTCGCAAGAGCTCGCGCCCGGGTCGCGAAACATGGCACGCCATCCAACGGTTCGCATTCAGCGCGCTTCCGTGATCAGTTGCCTGCGATCGATCTCGGTGCGTGTTCCCGCCGCGTTGACCACGACGGTGCGCACGTCGGCGCTGCCGCGCGCGAGCGCCTGCGCGGGAAGCTCCCCGCAAAGCCAGCGTTGGCCGTATTCCGGATAGGCCGGGTAGTACAGCGTCAGCGGCTCATCGTGCGCGCCTTTGTACGGCGGACCGTACCGCGCGGGAAAGGCGGCGCCGCCGTCGACAAGCAATTCCACGCGTGCAACGCCTTGCGGATCGATTGCCCAGCCGGACCATTCGACATCGCCGCCCGCGACTTTGTTCTGACGCGGGCGATCGAGCCACGCCGAAGGCCATGGGGGTAACGCTCATGGCGTAGCGCAACGGGGCCTGCGAAAGCACTGCGACCCCGATCGCAAGCACGGCAAACGCCACCGCAGCGATCGCGCGTCGGTTCGCGACGCCGAATATCCCAAGCAGCGGCGCAAAGAGCGCTGCCGCCAGCACCACGGCCCCCGCATACAACGCGACGCTCGCGAGCTGCGCGTGGCGCGCAAGCTCGACGTAGCCGTCGCCGAAAACGGAGGTCAGACGGCGTACCACGCGATGCCCGTGAGCGCGTACAGGGTCAAGGCGAGCGGCGAGCTTCGACCGGATATGCCATCTACAACGCAAGCGACGGCGCTTACCAGGAAAATCGCGGCCGATGCGGCGAGCATCCTGCAGGAATACCGACGAAGAAATCCCGGCAAGCACGGTGCCGATGCTGCTCGCGGCCGTGCCCGCCACGGCGCGCACCGAGTCGCTGCCGGCGTATTGCAAACCTTCGACGCTGCCGAGATAACCAAGCCGCCAATCCTGCACTGCGGAAGGGCCCGCAGCGTGGCTCGCAGCAGTGTCGCCGGCTCGGTCGCGACCAGGCTCGCGAGACGGCGCCTTGGCATCACCAGCGCTTCCGGACACGTCGACTTGAGCGCCTCGCCCATAGACTCGTACCAGGTGGCGCCCACCGAGCGCAGACAGCGTTCCGGCAGACCCAGTCGCTTCAGAGTCGTCGCTTCGTCCTGGGACGCAGGGAAGGATCGCGCCCAGGACGACATCGGCGTTATTCGCCTGGGCGATGCTTGGATGGCGACCGATCAGCTCGGCTTGCGCAAAGGCGACTGCGCCGGCCACCGCGATGAGCAACCAGGCGCTGCGGCGAGCGCGCGCCCACAGCGAGATGACCAGCGGGAAGATGAGGAGCGCCGGCAGCCATAGGTGCTGCTGCCGCGACAGTCCGAGACCGACCAGGCTTATCGCCAGCGCGGCAACTTCCGGTCGACGAAGTCGTGTTCGATGTCGTCGCACGCACTCCGATGGCAACCAACAGGACGACGCTCGCATACGCGAAAAGAATTGCGGCAAATTCGGTGTACAGGGTGTTGAGCCACAAGGTAACGATGGGATCGCGCACGACGAGCGCGAACACGACAGCGTGGACCAGCGCAAAGGCCGGCTGCCGACGCAGCATGGCGCCGAGCGCCAACGCCACCGCGACCAGCGTCACGGCCCTTGATGGCGCCGATGACGCGAAGGTCGACCGTCTCGCCCTCGGCCAGGATTGCGGCGACGGGCGCCACGAAGAGGAGTTCGCTGCTCCAGTAGCATCCATCGGGCAGACGCTCACCGCCCACGTAGCGCGCGATCGGTGCCTCGGGGTGGGCCTGCAACCGTGCAAGGGGAGACAAGTCGGGCCACAGGCCAACGCAGGCCGAGATCCGTCCCATGTCGAATTGATTGGCGTAGCCCAGGACCGGCGCGGCGCCGACCACCGCATACACCCGCCACGCTCCGATGCCGATCAGAACGAACGCGAGCAAGGTTGCGTATCGTGTCCGCTCAGGCATGATGGCACGGGGTCGATGCAGAGCGCCGATGATCGATGATGCCGGAAACGAATTGCGGCTCAAGCGGCGCGGCGTCTGGGATGAGCTCCGACACGGGACGATTATGCATTATTGGCGGCGCTGCGGCCGCAGCAGTGGATAAAGAACGCCTTCGTCTGGGCGGGGTTTCTGTTCGCACACGCATGGCATGATTCATCGCTCGCGGCGCACGTCGCCGCGGCGTTCGCCGCTTTCTGCCTCCTTGCGAGCGCGCGTCTATATCGCAAATGACTGGATCGATCGCGACGCCGACCGCGCGCACCCGATAAAGCGCGACCGGCCCATCGCCGCCGGCCGGATCTCGCTGGCTGCGTCGGCTTCGCTGTCTGTCACGCTCGGCGTTGGCGGCTTTTGCGCTGGGGACGTGGGTCGGCGTCGAGCTGGTCGCGATCCTGATCGCGTATCTTGTCCTGAACGCGGCGTACTCGCTTGGGCCTCGAAGCGGATGGTGATCATCGACGTGATCGCGGTCGCGCTCGGCTTCCTGTTGCGCCTGCTGGCCGGCACGCTCGGCGTGGGCATCGCGCCCTCGCCGTGGCTCCTGATGTGCGGTCTGATGCTGACGCTGCTGCTGGGATTCGGCAAGCGTCGCGCCGAACTCTGCGGCGGTCAGCGCCGATTCCGCACGCCTCGTGCTCGCCGAATATTCTCCCGCATTGCTCGATCGTCTCATTACCGTATGCGTCAGCGGAACGCTGATCTCCTACAGTCTTTACACGATCAGCCCGCAGACGATCGCGTTGCACGGCAGCGCGAACCTCGTTTACACGGTACCGATCGTTACCTACGGGCTGTTTCGATATCTTGTACCTGCTCGACCGGCAACACGCCGCCGAGGATCCGAGCCGCCTCATGCTCACCGACCATCATCTGCAAGGCGCGGCCTTGGCGTGGCTAGCCGCGGTCGTCTGGTGCTACGTACCCTAGCTGATCGGGACCCGCGCGCCGGCGTCGGCGCTGGCGACGACGCTTTCTTAACGCGCAGCGCCTTAGCTGCCCAGAAACGCGAACTCGACCTCCGGTTTGCGGCCCGAAACGAGATCGGCAAGCGCCTTGCCGGATCCGCGGCCATCGTCCAGCCGAGCGTGCCGTGACCGGTGTTGAGATACAGGTTGCGGATAGCGCGTCCTGCCGATCAGCGGGACGTTCGATGGCGTCGCCGGCCGCAGTCCGGTCCAGTACTTCGGCGCGCGCGGTATCGATCGCGCCGCCGAACCACTCGCGCGCGCGCCGCGTCAGCGCCTCGCAGCGCACGCGATTGAGGTCGAGGTTGTAGCCGGACAGCTCCGCCGTTCCCGCGACGCGCAGCCGATCGCCGAGCCGCGTAAAAACGATCTTCTTGGCGTCGTCGGTGATGCTGACCGTCGGCGCCGCGGCCGGGTCGATGATCGGCAGCGTCGCCGAATAGCCCTTTGGCCGGATAGACCAGCGCGCGGACGCCGATCGGCGCGAGCAGCTTCGGCGTGTAGCTCGAAAGGCACACGACGTAGGCATCGGCGGCGAGCACCTCCCTGCGGTACTGCTCGCGTCCGTGCAGTGCGCACGCCGCTTACGACGCCGCCGGCGACCGTCGAGCGATTCGACCGTGACGCCGTAGCGAAAGGCGACGCCGCGCTCGCGCCGCGAGCGTCGCCAGCGACCTGCGTGAACTTGCGCGCGTCGCCGGTTTCGTCGCTCGCGGTGTAGGTGCCGCCGACGATCCAGTCGCGCCGCCGTCGGAGTGCAGGCTCGATCGCGACACACTCCGCGGCCGTTTTCACTTCGCGCGCGATGCCGTATTGCCGGCACCAGCTCGCGCCGCCGCCGCCGCGTCGTCGAAGCCCGCGCGGTCGGTGTAGATCTGCAGGATGCCGCGCTGCAGATCGTCGTAATGGAGCCCGGTCGCGGCGCGCAGCTCGCGCAGCACTGCGCCCGAATATTTGCTGATCGCGAGGATCTGCAGCATGTTGCGCCGCGTGCGCGCAGGGCAGGCATTCGATCAGGAACTGCAGGCCCCAGCGCCATTGCTGCGAGGTCGAGCCGCGGCCGGAACAGCAGCGGCGCGTCCGGCTGCGCCCAGCCAGCTGAGGATCTTGAGCGGCGCGCCCGGGATTCGCCCACGGCTCGACGTGCGACACCGAGATCTGGCCGCCGTTGGCGAACGACGTCTCCAGCGCGGCGGCGCTCTGCCGCTCGACGACGGTGACCTCGTGCCCGCGCTCGCGCAGAAACCAGGCGGTCGGTCGTGCCGATGACGCCGGCGCCGAGGACGAGAACCTTCATGCGGCGACCTACGCGTAGTTCCGCGATCGGGCACGCAGGAGCAGAACAGATTGCGGTCGCCGTAGACGTTGTCGGCGCGGCCGACCGGCGGCCAGTACTTGCTCGCTTTGCAGCGCCGGCCACCGGATACGCCGCCTGCTCGCGGCTGTAGCGGTGCGTTCCAGTCGGCGTGCTCAGCAACGCCGCCGCGGTGTGCGGCGCGTTCTTCAGCGGGTTGTCGTCGCGGTCCATCCGGCCCTCCTCGATGCGCGCGGATTTCCTCGCGGATCGCGATCATCGCGTCGACGAAGCGGTCGAGCTCGGCCTTCGATTCGCTCTCCGTCGGCTCGATCATCAGCGTGCCGGCGACCGGGAAGCTCATCGTCGGCGCGTGAAAGCCGTAATCCATCAGGCGCTTCGCGACGTCGTCGACGCTGACGTCGCTCGTCTCCTTGAGCGGCCGCAGGTCGAGGATGCATTCGTGCGCGACCAAGCCGTCTGGTCCCGAGTACAGCACCGGATAGTGCGGCGCAAGCCGCCGCGCGATGTAGTTGGCTGCGAGGATCGCCGACTCGGTGGCAGCTCTCAGGCCGTCGCCGCCCATCATCGCGATGTACATCCACGAGATCGGCAGGATGCTGGCGCTGCCGTACGGCGCCGCGGACACCGGCGCCGATATGCTCGGGCGCCGCTTCGGCGCTGCCGCAAGCATGCGATGGCCGGGCAGGAACCGCGCCAGATGCGCGCCTACCGCGACCGGTCCGACGCCGGGTCCGCCGCCGCCGTGCGGAATGCAGAAGGTCTTGTGCAGATTCAGGTGCGAGACGTCGGCGCCGAATTCGCCCGGCGCAGCCAGGCCCACCAGCGCATTGAGGTTCGCGCCGTCGACGTAGACCTGGCCGCCGTGCGCGTGCACGATGTCGCAGATCTCGCGTGATGCCGACTTCGAATACGCCGTGCGTCGACGGATAGGTCACCATGATCGCCGCGAGATCGGCGCGATGCGCCTCGGCCTTGGCCTGCAGATCGCGCAAGATCGACGTTGCCGTCGCTCGTCGCATGCGACGACGACCACCTTCATGCCCGCCATGCTGCGCCGACGCAGGATTGGTGCCGTGCGCCGAGGCCGGAATCAGGCACACGTCGCGCATGCGCTTCGCCTCGCGCGGCGTGATACGCGCTTGATGATCAGCAGCCCCGCGTATTCGCCCTGCGAGCCGGCGTTGGGCTGCAGCGAAACCGCGGCGTAGCCGGTCGCCGCGCAGAGCATGCGCTCGAGCCCGCCGATCATCTCGCGATAGCCGACGGTCTGGTTTGCGGGCGCGAACGGATGCAGGTGCGCAAACTCGCGCCAGGTCACCGGGATCATCTCGCTGACCGCGTTGAGCTTCATCGTGCACGAGCCCAGCGGGATCATCGAGCGGTCGAGCGCGATGTCCTTGTCGGCGAGACGCCGCAGATACCGCATCATCTCCGTCTCCGAGTGATAGCGATTGAACGTCGGATGCGTGAGGAACGGCGACGTGCGCGCGCAGACTCGCCGGACAGCGCGTCGTCGATCGTCGCTTCGATCGCATCGGAAATCGGGCAGCGCCGCGCCCTCGGGCGCGAAGATCGTCCACAACAGCCTCGACGTCCTCGCGCGTGGTCGTCTCGTCGAGCGACATGCCGACATGCGCCGTCGTCGACGCGGCGCAGATTGCGCGCCGTGGCCGACGGCAGCCTCGCGAATCGCGGCGGTGCGCTCTTCGGTCGCGATCGGTCAGCGTGTCGAAGAAGTGTCGTTGATCGACCGCGAGCCCGAGCTGCTCCAACCCTGCCGCGAGCACGCCCGTCAGGCGGTGCACGCGACGGGCGATGGTCGCGCAGCCCATGCGGCCCGTGATAGACGGCGTACATGCTCGCGATCACCGCGAGCAGCACCTGCGCGGTGCAGATGTTCGACGTCGCCTTTTCGCGGCGGATGTGCTGCTCGCGGGTCTGCAGCGCGAGCCGGATACGCGCGCTCGCCGTTGGCATCGACGGTCACGCCGACCAGCCGGCCCGGCAGGCTGCGCTTGAATTCGTCGCGCGTGGCGAGGAACGCCGCGTGCGGACCGCCGAAACCCATCGGCACGCCGAAGCGCTGGCTCGATCCGACGACGACGTCGGCGCCCCATTCGCCGGGCGGCGTCAGCAGCGTCAGCGCGAGCAGGTCGGCGGCGGCGATCACCAGCGCACCCTGCGCGTGCAGCGCAGTCGGCGAGCGCGCGATAGTCGCGCACGTCGCCATTGGCGCCCGGGTATTGCAGCAGCGCGGCGAAGCAATCGGCATCGGCCGCGGCCGACGCGGCGGCCCGACGATCGACGTCGATGCCGAGCGGTTGCGCCCGCGTCCTCACGACGTCGATGCGTCTGCGGCAGCACATCGTCCGCGACATAGATCGACATGCTCCTGCTCTTGCCCGCGCGCTGGCAAAGCGTCATCGCCTCGGCCGCCGGCGGTCGCCTCGTCGAGCATCGACGCGTTGGCGATGGCCATCCCGGTCAGGTCGCAGACCATCGTCTGGAAGTTGAGCAGCGCCTCGAGCCGGCCCTGCGAGATCTCCGGCTGGTACGGCGTGTACGCGGTGTACCAGGCGGGATTCTCGAGGACGTTGCGCAGGATCACGCCGGGCGTGTAGCGTGCCGTAGTAGCCCTGGCCGATGAAAGACTTGAGCACGCGGTTCTTGACGCGCGAGCTGCTTCAACTCGTCGAGCGCCTCTTCCTCGCCCTTCGGCCGGTGCGAGCGCGAGCGGGCTTGCAGACGGATCGCGGCGCGGCACGACCGCGTCGATCAGCGCCGCGCGCGTCGGATAGCCGAGAGCTCGAGCATCGCTGCCTGCTCGGCCTCGCTGGTGCCGATATGGCGGTCGACGAAACCGCGATGCTGCTCGAGCTCGGTGAGCGAGATCTGGCGCGATGCGCGCGGCGCCGCCGGGTTCGATCCATTTTCATCGCGGTCGCTCAGTGCTTCGCCGACGGCCGCGGTGTATGCCGCCGCGTCGAGCAGCGATGCGACATCGGCGGCGTTTTCCGGCTTGAGCTTGTACAGCCAATGCCCGTACGCATCGGCGTTGACCGTTCTCCGGAGACGCCACGACCTCTCCGTTGATCGCCACGATTTCACCGCTGACCGGCGCGTAGATGTCGGAGGCGGCCTTTACCGATTCGACCACTGCGCATGCCTCGCCGGCTTTGACCGTTGCGGCCGACGGCCGGCAGCTCGATGAACACGAGATCGCCCAGCGCTTCCTGGGCGTGATCGGTGATGCCGATCGTCAAGCGTGCCGTCCGGTTCGGTGCGGATCCACTCGTGGCTGGCGGTGTATTTGAGTTCGGCGGGAACGTTCATAGCAGTTTCTCCGTTGATTCAGTGCGAGCAGGCTCTTGCCGTGGCGCACGAACGGCGGTTTCGACCACGCGCGCGGCAAGCGCCTTGCCGCGGATTTCGACCTGCGCGGTCTCGCCCGGCGACGACGCCGGCCGGCAGCCGCGCCAGCGCGATCGACGCGCCAGCGTCGGCGAGTATGTACCGCTGGTGATTTCGCCCTCGCCGGCTCGAGTCATCACCTTCTGATGAGCTGCGCAGCACGCCGCCCTTGTCCTCCAGCAGCAGGCCGGTCAGCTGCCGCGTGGATGCTCGCGGCGAGCAGCGCTGCCTTGCCGACGAAGTCGCGCGGGCTGGCCAGATCGACGGTCCACGCGAGACCGGACTCCAGCGGATTGACCGTCTCGTCCATGTCCTGCCCGTAAAGATTCATCCCCGCTTCCAGCCGCAGGGTGTCGCGCGCGCCCAGGCCGCAGGGCTTGACGCCCGCGGCGGCCAGCGCATGCCAGAAGTCGGCCGCGTGCGTCGCCGGCAAAGTGATCTCGAAGCCATCTTCGCCGGTGTATCCGGTGCGGGCGATGAAATACTCGCCGACCTCGGCAGCCATGAACGGCTTCAGCGGCTCGGTCGCCGCTTTGCGTCAGGGGTCAAATGTTGCAGCACCGCCCAAACGCGTTCGCGCGCGTGCGGTCCCTGCACCGCGATCATCGCCAGGTCGCGCCGCGGCGTGAGCTTGAGCCTTGCTCCGTGCTCGTCGATCAGCGAACGAAACCACGCGACGTCCTTGTCGGCGGTTGCCGCGTTGACGACGATGCGAAACCAGTCTTCGCGCAAGAAATAGACGATCAGGTCGTCGAGCACGCCGCCGTCGGGCTTGAGCAGGCAGGAATACAGCGCCTTGCCCGCGCACGGTCAGCTTGTCGACGTTGTTGGCGAGCGCGTAGCGCAGAAAATCGCGAGGTCTCCCATCCGCGTTCTCATCTGCGTCCTCATTTGCGTGCCCTGGCTCGAGATCGACCGCGAGCATGTGCGAGACGTCGAACATGCCCGCGTCGCGGCGCACCGCGTGGTGCTCCTCGATCTGCGAGCCGTAGCTGACCGGCATGTCCCAGCCGCCGAAATCGACCATCTTTGCGCCGGCGGCGCGGTGCAGGGCATTAGAGTGGAGTCTGCTTGAGCACGACATCTCCAGGACGACAAAAAGGGCGAAGCCGACGGTCTGCTTCGCCCCGTCTGTCCTTTTACCTGAGAGATTGCGGCGCGCATCGAGGACGATGCGCGCCGGTGCCCCTTCGGTGGACCGTCCGGCTTCTCGCCGATCAGCCGCTCTCCAGATGGTTTGTTGCGGCCCGCGCAGTCCTATTTGCCTGAGCGATTGCGGGAGTTACGCCTTCGGCGGCAGCGCACAACTTGCATCGCGGCTGCACTCTCCTGCACGGGTGCGCCAAGCTTACCGGCGCGGGTAGCGCTTGTCAAAACGGAACCGCAAGCAATGCGCCATGATGCGGCGGAGGCGCGACTACTTTTTCAGGGTCAGAATCCAGCTGACGAGATCCTTGATGTCGGCGTCCGGGATCTGGGCATTGGGCGGCATCGGGACCTGGCCCCAAACGCCCACGCCGCCCTTCTTGACCTTGTCCGAAAGCTTCGCGAGCGCATCCTTGTCGCCCTGGTACTTGGCGGCGACGTCCTGATACGACGGGCCGATCACTTTTTTGTCGATCGCGTGGCACGCCGCACAGCCGTTCTTTTTCATCATCGCGTCGGCCGAGGTGTTGTCGAGCGCGGCGTGGGCCGCTTTGCGCGACGAACAGAGCCGCGATGAAGAAAACGCCATGCGAAAGCAAACGACGTGTCATACAACCTCCGGTGCGTGTGATGGAGCGATCGAGAGAACTTGAAAACCGGCCGCCATGGTACCGGAGCACCAACAGGCATGCCAGCGCGATCGAGCCTCGAATGAGCCGTCAAGTGAGCGCCCTGAATCGCGGCTTCGAGCGCAGCGAGCAGAATGAATCGGCGGCAGGCACGTCGTGCCGCGGCAGACCCACGCCGTCGCAGATCCCTGCCCTGCGTCCGCGTCGTGCGGTTTGGAAAGCGTTCCAGGCAATGACGCTTGGGCCGATAAATCGAGCGTTTGGACGGTCGGCCGATAGCTGCGTTGGACCGCGCGCTGCCAGGCCATGCAGGTCGCCGCGTCGCCGCGAAGCAATACGGTCGTCGGCGGCCTTGTGCATCCATCGAGCGCGATGAGGAGCGACGCGAAACCGGTCGGCTCGCTCTCAAGCTCGCGAGCAAAGGCCCGGACCGTCCGCTCCGCCGCGTCGAGGTAACGAGGCTCGAGAGCCAGTGACCGAGCGTGGTCAAGGCCTGTGCTGCGATTCCATTCCCGGCCGGCGTCGCATTGTCGTGACCGGGCTTGGGGCGGTGTATGAGCGCTTCGTGATCGTGGCTGGTGAAGAAGAACCCGCCGCCGGCCGCATCCTCGAATCGCGCGAGCAGCGAATCGGCAGAGCTCGGTGGCCCAATCGAGATCGCGTGGCTCAAAACGAGCTCTGCATCAGCTCGATCAGCGCCGCGAGCATGAACGCGTGGTCGTCCAGATAGGCGTTCGAGATGCGCTCGTCCATCCTTGTAGGTCGCGAGCAGCTTGCCGTCGCGCCACATCGTCGCGCGGATGAAATCGGCGGCCTCGCGCGCCGCGGCAAGCCATGCCGGCTGGTCGAAAATGCGCCCGGCTCGGGCGAGCGCCGCGATCATCAGCGCATTCCACGAGGTGAGGAGCTTCTCGTCGCGGCCGGGCCGCACGCGCAGATCCGGGCCGCGAGCAGCTTGGCGCGCGCGCGGTCGATGCGAGCCTCGACGATCGGGAAGCGCCATCGACAGCGTGCGGGCCACGTCGGCGAGGGGCAGACCACGCGCAGGTGCCACGTTTCGTGCTCGAAATTCGGCGGACCGATCGAGACCCCAATGCGCGGCCGCGACGACGTATTCGTCACCGTCGAGCAAGGCGCGTACCTCGTCCGGCGTCCACACATAAAACTTTCCCTCCTCGTGCTCGCTGTCGGCGTCCAGGCTCGAATAGAAGCCTCTTTCCGGTGAGCGCATCTCGACGAGGAGCCAGCCGACGATGCCCTTCGCGCGTACGGGCGTAGCCTTCTGCCCCCGTCGCCCGCCACGCGTCGGCGTAGAGCGAGCAGCAGCGCCGCGTTGTCGTAGAGCATCTTCTCGAAATGCGGGATGGTCCACTCGGCGTCGACGCTGTAGCGGCAGAAGCCGCCCGCCAAGCTGGTCGTAGATCCCGCCATCGGCCATGCGTGACAGCGAGACTTCGACGATCTCGCGCGAGCGTGGATCGTTTTGCAGCGCGTAGTGGCGCAGACAGAGATCGAGCTCGGTTGCATGCGGAAATTTCGGTGCCGCGCCAAAGCCGCCGTGCACCGGATCGAACGATCTCGACAGCGCCGACGATCGCGCGTTCGGTTGCGCTCGCCGGCAAGGCTTGCCGCGGCGTCCGGCGGATCGGGATTGGTCATCCGAAGTGCTGCGAGCAGCTGCGCGTTCTGCTCCGCGATCGCCGCTGCCCTGCTCGCGATATGCGCTGGCGATCGCGCGGCAGGAGGTCGGCAAAGCCGATCAGCCCATAGCGAGACGTCTTCGGAAAATAAGTTCCGCCGAAGAACGGTTCCTGCTCGGGTGTCAGGAACATCGTCAGCGGCCACCCGCCGCTTCTGCCGGTCAGCATGGCGTGAGCGGATCTGGTAAATCTGATCGAGGTCGGGTCGCTCCTCGCGATCGACCTTGACGTTGACGAAGCAGGCCGTTCATCAACTCAGCGACCGACGGGTCCTCGAATGACTCGTGCGCCATGACATGGCACCAATGGCACGCCGAATAGCCGATCGACGAGCAATATCGGCCGGTTCTCGCGCTTTGCGCGCGCCAGCGCTTCATCACCCCAGGGATACCAGTCGACCGGATTGGCGGAGTGCTGCTGCAGATACGGGCTCGTTTCGCCCGCAAGTCGATTCATGAAGCGTCAGGCCGGAACTTCCTCGAACGACGCGCGTTCGAAGTCGGCGCCGCGCTGAATGAGCCTCGTCATGCGAAGCTTGCGCTCGGGGCCGGAGGCGAGCGAACGCAGGACGCGTCCGGCGCTGAACGTGCGCGGAGGCACGATGACGCACGCTTTTTCATCCGGCGTCGCGGCCAGTGTGAGCGCAGGCGCCGGCGGCTCCTCGACCAGCATGGTGGTCAATGCCCGAACGGCGATCGCGGTGGCCGAACCCGGCCATAGTTTCAACGAGATCGCAAGCTCGCCCTGATTATCGAGCGCAACACGAGTGACGTAACCGCAACGGATCCGATCGTCGCCGCGCAACACCACCAGCTGATCGAGATGCCAGCGGTGATGCCCGGTGCCGACGCGGCGCAAGGTTCCAGCGCGTCCAGTCATAGTCTCCTGCCACGATTCCCACGCCCAGCTCTTCTCGGCTTCTTCCTTGTTGCGATCGTAGTCGGTCAGGCGCACCCAGCGTGGCGAGATGCTGCGTACCCTGGTAGGAAAGCCGGCCCAGCAGATCGTTGCTGTTGAACGTGCGGCCCGAAATGCGAAAATACGCCGCCCCCAGGCCGCCGACGCAAAGATCGACGGTGGCAGTGGCGTCACCGCCGGTGCGTTTTGCCGGCAGCGCGTACCAGCGCGTATCGAGATAGTTCAGGAGCGCCGTGCACGCTTCCACGGCGGCGTCGTGGCCCAGTTGCAGCTCTGCCGGATTCGCTCCGCTTGCCAGCCGCTTGAGCCGGCCGCGCACGCTGGTGATGAGCTTTGCCGGATAGCCGTAGCGCGTCGTCTCGCCTGCGTTGCGCGCGCCCGCCGGCAAGAGCACCGCGCCCATGGGTGCCTCCAGGTCGATCACGATCAGAGGGCCCTCGGTCTCGCGCTGCTGCGGCGTAGGGAACACCTTGCGCGCCCACATCGATAACCATCGATCGGTCAACTCGATTTGGCGCACCGTCATTGCGCACGGATCGGCAAGATCCAGCAACAGCGCGTGGCAATAGGTGGAGTAGCACGAGACGCCGACTGCGTTCGGCATCAGCTCATCGGACACCGCCGTGACGGCACAATCGAGAATCTCCGCGAGCCTATAGTAGGCGTGCAGCTCTTGCCAAACTGCCGGCGCGGGAAGGCGGCGCGCGAGTCCGTAGACCAGCATCAACTGCTTGCCGACCCAGAGTCCACGCTGAAGCACCTTCGCCTTCACGCCCTGGAGATCGGGATCGCCTTCGAGCAGGGGCTTCAGGCACGCCGAGTATTGGCTCCACAACGCGTTCCACAATGCAAGCGCTTGTTCCGCTGCCTCGTTTTCGCGCTCGGATGCGGGCTGCGGCTTACCCGCATAGCGCCGTGCCAGCTCGGTATGCAGGAACATCACCGGCTCGCGCATGACCTCGGCGATGCGCGCCCGCTCACGCGGGGCAAATTCAACCTCCCCCAGGCGCTTCAGCTGGCCAAGAATGGTTTCGTAATAACGGGGATATTGGTGAGCGGTACCGCGCGCAGCCACGCGCTGCAACCATCGGCGTCGGCAAAGGCCAACGTGCCCGGACTCGGCTGCGTCTGCGTCTGGGTCAGTGTGAATTCGTTGGTCACCATTTGCCCACGAAGGGTGCCGATCCGAAACTGCCGGCGCCGCCGCGTTCCAACGAGCTCGCGCCACACGGTGCTGCTGGCCTGGCTGGGATGGCCTTCCTCGGACCCGGGCATGCACGCAATCGCGCCGAAATCGGTCATCCGCTATCGCGCCCGCGCATGTTCGATTCGAGCTTTGTTTATAGCATAAGTTCGCCGCGGGTCGTTTGCCCGGCCGGCGCCTCGTGGCATCCGCCTATGACGAGCGTGAATATTCTGCATTTGTAGTAAGCAATGCGCACGTGCTTAGCCCGCCGTCGGGCGCGCAGACTTGCACCCATGAGCACGGCTGACGGGCTCAGCAGTCGGATGAAAGAAGATCATGGACACGAACCTCGAGCAAAGCACCCAGAGTCGCCCCCAAGTTGCCCCGGCATCGCTGCCGAAACCGGAGCAAGGGGTCTTGAATGTTGCTGGTTCGCCCCCGGCGAGCGAGCACCCAGGTCTCCGCTTCCCTCCAACCCGCGCTGCGCGAGCCTCGCGCGGTCGCGGGGTCTTTTGGAAGATGGCGATAAGGTCAGGGGCGGGGACGCCCGCGCTGGATCGAGGTGCCGGTCGCGATCGTGGCGCTGGCCATTGCTGCGTTCGCTGTGACGGTATCATCAACGCTCCGTCGATGGTCGCCGGCGGGCGCGTTCGGTCCCAATCCCGGTCCCGCCCTGGTCGCGGCGGCGTCGGTAGCCCCGTCCTTCGTTCTGCCGGCGCAATCCCGCTAGGCCTCGGCTCACAGGACGCGTTCGATGCCGCCGCTGTTGGCGGCATCGACCTATTGGGGCAGCAATCCTGGCGGATCACGTGACTGGCCATCTCGACCACGAGGTGACGCATCGCCATCGTCGCGGCGTGCTACTGCCGGGGCGTGCGGATGTTGGCCGGCGGCGCCGGCTCGAAGTCGCTGCGGAATGGATTGATGTCGATGCCCCCGCGGCGCATGAAGCGTGCATAGACGCTGAGCCTTTCCGGCCGACAGCGCTCCTTGATGTCGACGAATATCCGCTCCACGCACGCTTCGTGAAACGCAGCGTGGCGGCGGTATGAGACCAGATAGCGCAGCAATCCGGCGCGCTCGATGCGCGGACCGCGATAACGAATGAATACGTCGGCGTAATCCGGCTGACCGGTCACCGGGCACGTCGATCGAAACAGCGACGAGCGAAGCGACTCGTCGACAGACGCTTCGGCGTGCGCCAGCAGCGCGGGATCCGGATGCGAAGCGTCGATGCTTGCATCGGCGTCGTCGATGGACTCGGTTCCGGCTGGAAGCCCGCGCAACGGAACCTCCGCTTCGAAGTCCGCGCCCGGCGTCAGTGCTGACGGCAACCTTGTCGCCGCACACGGCGGCTCAAATCGGCTCCGATGCGGCGCCCAAGCTCCGCGGCGGAGGCGAGAGGCTCCTGCGCAAACGAGCCGAGATAAAGTTTCAGCGACTTCGACTCCACCATCGCGGGCGACTCGGCCCTCACCCGGAATTCGCCGATCGCGAGCCGCGGTCGGCCTCGGCAGATCAAGCCACGTTATCTCGTAGGCGTTCCAGACGTCCCATCCGGAGAAGGGCAGCTTCCCTTCAATGCCGAGCGCTGCGCGCTGCGGCTCGCGGGAAACCGCAAACAGCAGCGAGGCGTCGTAGCGATCGGGGTAGTCGGTCGCCTTGCCAAGGGGGAACCGTCAAAGGTCGTCATGGGCATTCGGCGGGTTTACTAATGGACTGCGAAGGAAGGCATAAGAGACGGATCGTGAGCGCGGTCAGGCGCGATCCAGGCGCCGGTAGCTTATGGCCTCCGCGACATGACTTGCCGATAAGGCGTCCACAGAGGCAAGGTCGGCGATCGTGCGCGCAACTTTAAGGATGCGATGGTAGGCCCGCGCGCGAGAGCGATAGCCGCGCAAACGCCTGCTTGAGCAGCGCCTCGCTTTCGGCATCGAGCGTGCACCATCGCTCCAGCTCGCGGGTTTGGAGCAAGCTGTTCGACTTGCCCTGCCGCGCGCGCTGGCGGGCCGCTGCCCGGGCGACGCGCTCGCGAACGACCGCCGAAGGCTCGCCGTCACCGGCGACGCCGTGCCGCGCAGGCAGCGCGTCGGCCGGCAGCGAAGGAACCTCGATCTGCAAATCGATCCTGTCCAGCAAGGGTCCGGAGATGCGCGCCCGGTAGCGTGCGATCTGATCCGGGGAGCAGCGGCATTTGCCGCTGGATGGCCGAGGTAGCCGCAGGGGCAAGGATTCATCGCCGCGACGAATTGAAAGCTCGCCGGAAACGTCGCCCGCCGCGCGGCCCGCGAGATATGAATCTTCCCCGACTCGAGCGGCTTCGCGCAGCACCTCGAGCACCTTGCGGTCCCACTCGGGAAGCTCGTCGAGAAACAGAACGCCGTGGTGCGCGAGCGAGATTTCGCCCGGCCTCGGATCGCTTCCGCCACCGACCAGCGCCACCGCGGACGCCGTGTGATGCGGCGCCCGATACGGACGGCGCCCCCAATCCTCGTGCCGGAACCGTCCGGTCAGCGACTTGATCGCGGCCGACTCGAGGGCTTCGTCTTCCGTCATCGGGGGCAGCAGCCCCGGAAGCCGCTGCGCCAGCATCGATTTCCCGGTTCCCGGGGGCCCGAGCATCAACAGGCTGTGTCCGCCCGCAGCCGCGACCTCGAGCGCGCGCTTCGCGTGGGCCTGGTCCCCGCACATCGACCAGATCGGGAGCGTCGCCGTCCGGACAGGCCACCGCATGGGGTCCGCATCGCGGCAGCGTCTCGCGTCCGCAAAGATGCGGCGCAGACCGCGAGCAGGCTTCTCGCCGGATGGACGACGGCGTCGCGAACCAGCGCGGCTTCCAGAGCGCTCGACTCGGGCAACACAAAAGCGCGACCGTCGCGATGCGCTTTCAGGGTCATCGCCAGCGCACCGCGGATCGGCCGAAGATCGCCGGTCAACGCCAGCTCGCCCGCAAATTCGTAACGCTCGAACGCATCCGCTGGAATCTGTCCGGTGGCGGCGAGAATTCCCAGCGCGATGGGCAAGTCGAAGCGGCCGGATTCCTTCGGTAAATCGGCGGGCGCGAGGTTAACGGTAATCTTGCGCGCAGGAAAGTCGAATCGCGCGTTTTGCAAGGCTGCGCGAACCCGATCGCGACTCTCCTGACCTCGGTCTCGGGCAATCCAACCAGATTGAATGCCGGCAAGCCTGCCGGCAAGATGAACTCTCGACTTCGACCGGAGGCGCGTCGAATCCGGAGAGCGCGCGGCTGTGCAGGACGGCTACGGCCATGCATATGCTTTCTCGCCGCGCGTGATCGTTGAGGGCGGCCGGCAATGCGGGCCGATTACTTCGCCGCGGTCTTCGCGCGGCCTTCGAGCGACGCGAGGCGCTCCTCGAGCGCTTCGAGCTTTCGCGGGTGCGCGCGAGCAGCGGCGACCTGGATGTCGAATTCCTCGCGGCTTACGAAATCAAGGCGGCCAAGCGCGCTACGCAATAGAACGCGTACGTTCTTTCCACGTCGCGAATCGGGCTCGAGGCCTATCGCCGCCGCCATGCGCGCACTGATGTCGTCAAAAACCTTCTCGCCGATCATGACCTCAAGCTCCTTTGCGATTTCCTCGCGATGAGTCTAGCAAAATCGTGCACAGTGCTGCGCCGCAGCGCGGCCTAGTCCGTCGCTCGCCCTGTTTAGTGCACAGCGGCTTGATAGCCGCACCGTTCCAGTGCGATTTGAAGGGTGCGGTGCAGCAAAATCCCCAAGGATGATGCTCTAAGAGATTGATATTAAATGTATTTAGCGCTTGGCACAACTTGTGCTGGGATGATCCTGCACGATTTCTCGCAATCAGCCTAGGAGTTCTTCATGCGTTTCAAATTCCGTGCACTCGCCGCGCTTTTCGTTCTCATCACCGCGGCTGGCGTCTCCAACCTTCAGGCGCAGACGGCCGCACCCGCAGCCGAGTCCGCCAAACCGGCCGAGCCTTACACGATCACCGGCAACTTCGGCATCTATAGCCAATACATCTTCCGCGGGCTGACACAGACCGATCAAAAGCCCGCGTTCCAGGGCGGGTTCGATTTCGCGCATACCAACGGCTTCTACCTTGGCACATGGGGCTCCAACATCAGCTGGCTACATGACTCGGGCGTCTGCAATCACGGATGCAGCCTGAATGGGACATCTACGGCGGCTACAAGTACGCGTTCAACGACGATTGGGGCATGGACGTCGGCCTGCTCTATTACTACTACCCGGGAGCTATGTTTCCGGCGTCACCAAACCGGACACGACCGAGATCTATATCGCGGGCTCGTGGAAATGGGCATCGCTCAAGTACTCGCATAGCGTCGACGACACCTTCGGAATACCCAATTCCAAGAACAGCTGGTACTCTCGACGCCACCGCCAACTATCCGATCAACGATGCGTGGACGCTCAACGCCCATGTCGGTCGGCAGGAATACAAGGGCAGCAACGGCGGGTTCAACAACGGCGATTTCCTGAATTACACCGACTGGAAGCTCGGCGTCACCTGGCTCGTGGCCGGGTACAACGTCGGCGCGTACTACAGCGACACCAACGCCAAGGACTCGGGCTACACCATTGCCGGCCGCAACATCGGCAAAGCCACGGGAACCGTATTCATTCAGAAGACGTTCTGATCGCCGCGTCTGTAAGACGGCGAGATCACGCACTCATCGAGGGGCGAAAATGAAATTGGTAACCGCAGTCATCAAGCCGTTCAAGTTGGACGAGGTCCGGGAGGCCCTTTCCGCCATCGGCGTGCAAGGGCATCACCGTGACCGAGGTCAAGGGCTTCGGCCGTCAGAAGGGCCACACCGAGCTCTACCGTGGCGCCGAATACGTCGTCGACTTCCTTCCGAAGGTAAAAATCGAGGCAGCGATCAAGAGCGACATGCTCGATCGCGTCATCGAAGCGATCGAGAAGGCCGCGAACACCGGCAAGATCGGTGACGGGAAAATCTTCGTTTTCGAGCTTGAACAAGTCGTGCGCATCCGGACCGGCGAGACCGGTGCCGATGCGCTCTAAGGAGAATCCCATGAAGCAATTGTTCGCGTTGATCGCCTCGCTTGGCATCCTGATCGGCGCTCTCGGAGTATCCACAGCCGTTGTCGCGCAGGACAAAGCTGCCGACAAAGCAGCCCTCCGGCAGCCACCGCGCCTGCACCGGCTGCCACGGCGCCTGCGCCGGCTCCCGCCGCCGACGCGAAAGCGGAACCGCCAAAGCCGATGCGGCCGCGGCTCCAGCGGCGGCGCCCGCCGCTCCGACGACGCCGCAACTCATCGCGGCCGACAAGATCAACAGCGGCGATACCGCCTGGATGTTGAGCTCCGTCGCGCTGGTGCTGCTGATGACCATTCCGGGCCTGGCGCTCTTCTACGGCGGCATGGTGCGCAAGAAGAACGTGCTGGCGACGCTGATGCAGAGCTTCGCGATCACCTGCCTGGTGACGATGCTCTGGGTCATCGCCGGGTACAGCCTCGCGTTCATGCCCGGCGGGTCGTTCATCGGCAGTCTCGATCGGCTGTTCCTCAACGGCATGCTGTTTCAGAAGGACGCCGCCAAGCTCACCGTGCTCGCATCTCGGGGTGACGATTCCCGAGTCGGTGTACGTCATGTTCCAGGCGACGTTTGCGATCATCACTCCCGCGCTGATCGCCGGCGCGTTTGCCGAACGCGATGAAATTCTCCGCGATGTTGTGGTTCATCGGCCTGTGGTCGCTCCTCGTCTACTCGCCGATCGCGCACATGATGTGGGAGCCGTCGGGCTACTTCGCGGCGATGGGCGTGCTCGACTTCGCGGGCGGCACGGTGGTGCACATCAACGCCGGTATCGCGGGCCTGGTGTGCGCGCTGGTGCTCGGCAAGCGCATCGGTTACGGCAGGGAATCGATGATGCCGCACAACCTGACGTTGACGCTGATCGGCGCATCGCTGTTGTGGGTGGGCTGGTTCGGATTCAACGCCGGCTCGGCAGTCGCAGCCGACGGCCGCGCCGGCATGGCCATGCTGGTCACGCAGCTCGCGACCGCCGCTGCGGCAATGACCTGGATGTTCGTCGAATGGATGGCGAAGGGCAAGCCGTCGGTGCTCGGTATTGCGTCGGGCGCGGTGGCGGGCCTCGTCGCCATCACGCCCGCGTCAGGCTTCGTCGGCGTCACGGGAGCCTTCGCCATCGGCATCGCCGCGGGCGTGCTCTGCTTCTGGGCCTCGACATCGCTCAAGAAGATGATGGGCTACGACGATTCGCTCGATGCGTTCGGCGTGCACTGCATCGGCGGCATCACCGGCGCGATCCTGACGGGCTTTTTCAACGTCAAGGACATCAGCGGCGCGGACGCGAGCGTGATGACGCAGCTCTATGCCGTGATCGCGACGCTCGCCTACAGCGGGATCGTCAGCTTCATACTGCTCAAGGTCATCGATATGGTTGTAGGCTTGCGCGTCTCCGAGGAAGAGGAACGCGAGGGTCTCGACGTCAGTCTTCACGGCGAGCGGGTGGAGTAGGCAGCGCAACGTACGCTCGAGTTTCTCCTCAGTGGCTTTTCGGGGCGCCTGCTAGCGCCCGTTTTTCACTGTCGGCAGCGAAGCCCCGCGGCCGCGACCCGTCCGCTACAATCGCTGACCAGAAACCTCAGACGTCAGTGCTCCATCCTCGGAGCGGCGCCGCTTACCGGTCCCATCGAGTGATCTCCCGCGACTATTGCCAGCTAATGGCGCGATACAACGCCTGGATGAACGAGCGGCTGTACGCCGGGTGCGCGACATTGCCGGAAGAGGAGCGCACTCGCGACCGCGGCGCATTTTTCGGATCGATTCACGGCACGCTGAACCATTTGCTCTGGGGAGACCGGATGTGGCTCGGACGCTTCGTCGGTCCCGCTTGCGATCATCCGGCGTTCGGCACCGACATGTTTCAGGACTTCGATGACTTGCGACGCGAGCGGCAGGACACGGACACCTCGATGCTGCAATGGGCGGCCAATGTCACGCCCGAATGGCTGGAATCGACGATCGAATACCGGAGCGTGGTCGACGGCAAGGTGCGGCGCCTGCCGGCAGCCGTCGCTGCAGTACATCTTTTCAACCACGGAACGCATCACCGCGGGCAGCTGACGACGCTGATGAAGCAAGCGGGCGTCGATCCCGGTGTGACCGACTTGCCGTGGCTGCCCGGGGTTGTCCGGATTATCGACTGATCCCTTTCGCCTACTTGGCGCTTTTCGGCGCCTTGCCGGGCGGGCCGCCTTTTTTGCGCGCGGATGCGCCTCGTCGTAAACCTTGGCCAGGTGCTGGAAGTCGAGATGTGCGTATACCTGCGTGCTGGCGATGCTCGCGTGCCCGAGCAGTTCCTGCACCGCGCGCAAGTCTCCCGAGGATTGCAGCAAATGCGACGCGAACGAGTGACGCAACATGTGCGGATGCACGTGGCGGTTCAAGCCGCGCTTGACCGCCCAGGCCGCAAGACGCTGCTGGATGGCGCGCGGCGCGAGACGGCGACCGGTGCGGCTCAGGAAAAGCGCCTCCGCGTCGCGGACCGGCAGTGAAATGCGCTTTGCGATCCACGCTTCCAGCGCAGCGCGCGCCGGTGCGCCGACCGGGACGATGCGCTCTTTCGAGCCCTTGCCCCAGACGCGAACTTCCCCCGAGGCCAGATCGAGCATCGAAAGATTCATCCCGGAAAGCTCGGCAACGCGCAGCCCCGAGGAATACGCGAGCTCGAGCAATGCCCGATCGCGCAGGGCAAGCGCGTCGTCGCCCTCGATCGCCACCAGTTGCACCGCTTCATCGGGCGAAAGCGCGGACGGCAGGCGCCGCTGCGACTTTGGCGCCTTGAGCCCGCCGCAGGGATCGTCCTTGAACGTATGGTCGCGATCCGTCGCAAAACGAAAAAATGTCCTCCACCCTGATAGCACCCGAGCGAGGCTTCTTCCGGACAGTCCGCGGCCGTGCAGCGTGGCGAGAAGCGCCGCAGATCGGCGGAGGAAAGGTCGGCCGAGCGGCGTTTCTCCGGCGAGCGCCTTGAGCGCCGCGATGTCGCGCAGATACGCGTCGCGCGTGTGAGCCGGCCTGGTCGCGAGATAGCGCTCGTAGGCGTCGAGCAGCGCCGCGTCCACGCGCGCCGGCGTGTTCATCGAGGCCTAGACGAAGGGCGCATCGGTTGCTAGGTCTGCGGCAGGAAGCGGGCGGTCGCGACGCTTGCGACCTCGGACAGGCGCGTCAGATACATCGTCCCCATCCCGACATGGAACCGCGCCGGATCGTCCGCGCCGAGGGCGAGCAATCCAAACGTCTGATGCGTGCGCAGAGGCAGAAAGGCAAAGGACGTCAAGGACGGCACGCCTTCGAACCAGTCCCGCGATTCGAAAGGCGCCTGCGCTCCGCAAAACGGTCCGTCCAGCGCCGCCGCATAATCGCGCAACTCCTGGCTGGTCGCCGCGAGCTCCGGGCAGATACGACTGCTCCGGAACCTTGCCCCACAAGCGCAGAGCGACATGCGCAACGTGGAAGTCGTCCTTCAGGCTGTGATAAAGGACGCCCAGGGTCGTTTCGAGATCCGTGGCGGAAAAAAGCGCGAGCGTCGAGCGGTGCAGCTTTTCGCTGATGCTGTCGTTCTCGCCTCCGAACTGTATCAACTCCCGCAGCTTGGTTTCGAGCTGGCCGTTCTTCTCGCGCAAGGTAACGATCTGACGCTCGGCGATCGGGATCGCGTGGCCGCCGTGCGGATGCGGAACATAGATTTCCGCAAGCAGGTCGGCGTATTCGGCAAAAAACTCCGAGTGCTGCTGGAGATAATCGGCGACGTCATTCGCGTCCATCGGTGTCCCCTTCTCTGATGCGATCATCGGTCGCTCACCTCACTGCTCACCCTCAGGTATCACCCGCTACCTGCCATACGCCCTCGAAAACGGTCGCCGCCGGCCCGGTCGCGAACACGGGCGACAGCCCGCCGTGCCATGCGATCGTCAACGCTCCGCCGCGCGTCGCGACGCGCACCGGCGAATCGAGCAGTCCGCGCCTGATGCCGCTCACTACCGCCGCGCATGCGCCGGTGCCGCACGCCAGCGTCTCACCCGCGCCTCGCTCCCATACCCGCAAGCGAATGTTAGCGCGATCGACGACCTGCATGTAGCCCGCGTTGACCCCGTTCGCGAAAACGAGAGTGACGCTCGATCAAGGGTCCCTGTGTCAAGACCGGGCGTCGTCCACGCTGTCCACGACCTGGACCGCGTGTGGATTCCCCATGGACACAACGCTCACCGCGACAGAGTCGCTGTCGAGCTCCAGTGCTTGAACGAGCGCGCTCGTTCCACCCGCAAACGGAATTTCCTCGGCTGCGAAACGCGGTATGCCCATGTCGACCGTGACCTGGCCGTCGTCTTCCAATCGCGGCTCGATGATGCCGCCCTTCGTCTCGACCCGGATGACGCGCTTCACGGTCAGGCCGCGGTCGCGAACAAACTGCACAAAGCAGCGTGCGCCGTTGCCGCATTGCTCGACCTCGCCCCCATCGGCGTTGAAAATCCGGTAGCGAAAGTCGACATCGTCGCCGGCCCGGCTTTTCGACGAGCAATATCTGGTCGCAACCCACGCCGAAGTGCCGGTCGGCCAGGCGCCGCAGCTCTGTCGTGCTGAGGTCGATCTGCTGAGTAATGCCGTCGAGCACGACAAAATCGTTGCCCAGGCCCTGCATTTTGGTGAACTTCAGGCGCACGGCCGGCTCATCGGCTGGGTGCAGGCGCCGGTGCGGCCGGCAGCGGGATTTCGCCGCGGCGCGCGAACGGCAGACGAACGCCGTTTTGAACAACCGCCTCACCGTCGAGAGCATATTGCAGCGACGACATGCGACCGCTGGCCGACAGCGCTATGACTTGCAGGACGGCGTTGATGTTGGTGCGCGTCTCGAGCTCGATCAGAGCGCTGCCGCCGGCGGGTATCGTCTCGACCCGCACCGTCGCTCCGCTCGTCAGTGCGATGTCGTTGATGCTCAAGCCGAATCGAAGCGACTGAAGCATCAGGTCCGTCGCGTTCGGGTTCTCCAGACGCAACGAGAGCGTGACCATCGCTTCGGAGCCACGGATTCCGCCGACAGCAATGCCTTCGACGGTCACCTTCGGAGGGGCGAGGCGCGTTCCGAAGCTAGCGCATGCCGCGAGCGCGGAAAAGACGAGCGCGAATGCCGCCGTTGTTACGATCGTCTTCAGGCGACTCGACATTCGGTCAGACATGAGCGTCGGGTTCGGTGGTCGCGACAGGTGACGGACAGGCATTAGACATTGAAGCGAAAATGCATGACGTCGCCATCGCGCACGACGTATTCCTTGCCTTCCAGGCGCATTTTCCCCGCATCCTTGGCGCCGTGCTCGCCCTTGCAGGCGATGAAGTCGTCGTAGGCGATCACCTCCGCGCGTATGAAACCCTTTTCGAAGTCGGTATGGATCACGCCGGCAGCTTGCGGTGCGGTGCTGCCGCCCTTGACCGTCCACGCACGTACCTCCTTCGGTCCGGCGGTGAAGTAGGTTTCCAGGCCCAGCAATTTGTAGCCCGCGTGGACCAGACCGATCGAGACCCGGGCTCGGTCAGCCCCATGTCGGCGAGAAAGATCCGCTTATCCTCGGGCTCCAGGTCGGCGATCTGCGATTCGAGCGCCGCGCTGATCGCGACCACCGGCGCGCCTTCGCGCCGCGCGTATTGCTCGACGGCCGCGAGCAACGGGTTATCCGTGAAGCCATGCTCCGGACACGTTGGCGACGTACAGGGTCGGCTTCATCGTCAGCAGGAAAAGCGGCTTGAGCACCGCGCGCTCCTCGGGATAGAGATCGACCGAGCGCGCGGGCCTCGCCTCGTTCAGCGCCGCGCCGACTTTCTCCAGCGCGGCGACCAGGCGCTGCGACTCCTTGTCTCCGCCCGCTTTCGCCGCCTTGGCGTGCTTGGCAAGCTGCTTGTCCACCGTGGCCAGGTCAGCCAGCGCCAGCTCCGTGTTGATCGTCTCGATGTCGGAGACGGCGTCGATCTTGCCTGCGACGTGGACGACGTTGTCGTCCTCGAAGCAGCGAACGACGTGCGCGATCGCGTCGGTCTCGCGGATGGTGGCCAGAAACTGATTGCCGAGGCCCTCGCCCTTGGATGCGCCGGCGACCAATCCCGCGATGTCGACGAATTCGACCGTCGCCGGCAAGAACACGCTCAGGACGCGCAATCGCGGCCAGTGGTGCAAGACGCGGATCGGGCACCTCGACGATGCCGATGTTGGGCTCGATGGTGCAAAACGGATAATTTTCGGCCGCGATCCCGGCTTTGGTCAGCGCGTTGAAAAGCGTTGACTTGCCGACGTTCGGCAACCCGACGATGCCGCATCTAAGACTCATTTCGGCTTCGATCCCTTGTCGTTGGAGCGTATCCACGATGTCTTGCGAAGAAGCCGGTGGTGCAGGCGGCTTGTTTGAATCCGTGGGCCCGGTCGCCTTCGTCGAAGTGGCTTCGATGGCCTTGGGCGCCTTCGGCACCGTGTGCAGCTCGTGCATCGCGCGCTCGGTGTCGCCCACCTCGAGCCAGCGCCAGATCGCCAGCGCGCGGGCAATGGCATCGTCGATCGCCTGCTGCTCTTCCAGGCGCGGCCGGTGAAGAACGTAATCCGCGACCTCCTGCTCCGAAAGCGCACCCTCGCGCGGATGGCCGATGCCGATTCTGAGCCGCCAGAAGTCCGGCGTGCCGAGCGAGGCGACGATGTCCTTGAGTCCGTTGTGCCCGGCGCTGCCGCCGCCCAGCTTGAGCTTCACGGCGCCGGGCTTCAGGTCGAGCTCGTCGTGCGCGATCAGGATTTCCTCGGGCGCGATGCGATAGAACCGCGCCAGCGCGGACACCGCCTGGCCGCTTCGATTGACGAAGGTTTGAGGCAAAGCCAATCGCCGGTCGACGCCATCGCTTGCGCGCACGCTGCCGACGATGGCCTGAAACTTCGCCTGCATCCCGAGTGACGCGCCGACAGTCTGCGCCAGGCGCTCGACGAACCACGCGCCGGCGTTATGCCGGGTCGCGCGGTATTCGCTGCCGGGGTTACCCAGGCCGACGATCAAACGCAATGGCGTCATGGTTCGTACCTGTGTATCACGCCGGCTCCAACAAAAAGCCCGCCGGGAACCGCCAGGCGGGCCTTGCTACTCGCGGACGACTGGCTACTTCTTGTCGTCCTTTTTCCCGAAGACTTCTCCGCGCTCTTTTCCGGAGCCTTCTCGGCGCCCTTCTCGCCCTTCTCGGCGCCCTTTCCGGGCGCTTTCTCGCCTGCCTTGCCGGCTTCCACCGGCGCGCCTTCGACGACGACACCGGGCTCGACCACCGCGGCAACCTCTTCGACTTCAGCGATCACTCGCGGCACGATCGCGGTTGCGACCACCGGGCTCTCGCCGCCGCGCGTCACCGCGGTTACACCGGCCGGCAAGGTCAGATCCGAAACGTGGATCGACTGACCGACCGCGAGCGTCGAAAGATCGACCTCGATGAACGCCGGCAGATCCTTGGGCAGGCACGAGACGTCGAGCTCGGTCAGCACGTGGCTGATGATCGCGTCGGTCGAAGCCGCCGGGGAATCTCGCCGTTGGCGAAATGGAGCGGCACTTTCATACGGATCTTGCGCTTTTCGTCGACACGCAGGAAATCGATGTGCAGCACTTCGTGACGGAACGGATGCATTTGCACGTCGCGCAGCAAGACGCGTTGCGTCGTCTCGCCGAGCGTCATGGTCAGGATGGTCGAATGAAACGCCTCCCTTTTCAGCGCGTGGATCAAGGCGTTGTGATCGAGCTCGATGGTCTGCGGCTTGTCGGCGCCTCCGTAGACGATTCCGGGAGCCCGCCCGGTCACGCGAAGGCGGCGGCTCGCGCCCCGGCCTTCCTTTTCGCGCGCGAATGCGGTGAATGATTGTTGCGACGATTGCGGCGACTGTTGCATGGCAAAAGCTCCTTGTCTGCGGCCTTCCGGGGACGTTCATTAAGCCCGACGGTCGTCCGCTATGGCGACATGCCGCTCGTGCGAATAAGCGGGAAAGCTTGAATTGTAACCTAATTCGCACCGCCGGTGCAACTCCCGACGCGGTCGGGTGCGAATCGGCCGTTACCGATGTGGCTACGGATAGTGCCGGCTCATACTTTCCGCATGAGAGGCGCCGGACTAGGCGCGTCCCAGCGCAGGAAGCGCCGTCTTACTCGGTGAACAACGAGCTCACCGATTCTTCGTTGGAGATCCGAGTCATCGTCTCCGCAAGAAGTTGAGCGCAGGAAAGTTGCCGTATGCGTTTGCACGCCCGCGCTTCGTCGGACAGAGGAATGGTGTCGGTGACGACGATTTCATCGAGCTGCGATTCGGCGATGCGTTGCACGGCGCCGCCCGACAGCACCGGGTGGGTGCAATACGCGAGCACTTTCTGCGCGCCGTTTTCTTTCAGCGCCGCGGCCGCTTTGCACAGCGTGTTGGCGGTATCGACGATGTCGTCCATGATCACGCACGATGCGGCCTTCGACGTCGCCGATGATGTTCATGACTTCGGCGACATTGGCTTTCGGGCGACGCTTGTCGATGATCGCAAGGTCGGAGTCGAGGCGTTTGGCGATCGCTCGGGCGCGCACCACTCCGCCGACGTCCGGCGACACGACGAGCAGATTCTCGTAGTTCTGCTTCCAGAGGTCGCCCAGCAATACCGGCGTGGCGTAGATGTTGTCGACCGGAATATTGAAAAAACCCTGAATCTGATCGGCGTGCAGGTCCATGGTCATCACGCGGTCCACGCCGACGGTCGTTATCATGTCGGCGACGACCTTGGCGGTGATCGCCACCCGTGCCGAGCGCGGACGGCGGTCCTGACGGGCGTATCCGAGATACGGAATCGCGGCGGTGATCCGTCCCGCCGAAGCGCGTTTCAGCGCATCGACCATCACCAGGATTTCCATGAGGTTGTCGTTGGTCGGCGCGCAGGTGGATTGCAGGACGAAAACGTCGCGTCCGCGAACGTTTTCCAGCAACTCGACCATCACCTCGCCGTCGGAAAAGCGCCCGACGATGCATCGGCCGAGGCTGATGTTCATGTGCCTGACGACCGCTTCCGCGAGCTTCGGATTGGCGTTGCCGGTGAAGATCCGCATGCGTTCAAACGCCATCGCGCCGCCTGAGGATCAGTCGCCAGAAGCGAGCCGGGCAGGCGACGCACGTCGCGCGGCCTGCCCATCGCCGGGTATGGCTGGGGAGGTAGGGATCGAACCTACGAATGCCGGAATCAAAATCCGGTGCCTTACCACTTGGCGACTCCCAAGGGAAACTGTCACGTCCGAAATCTTGAAGGCCGACATCGCTTTAGGCAAACGACCCAAGCGGGTGACGATATCGAGGGCTTCCGCGATCTCCCGGCATCGCGCAACCGCCGCCGGTCACGGATCGTTGCGGCCGTAGCCCTCGGAAAAGACAGACATTTTCGCGGACTCGCTGTCGCGTGTCAATTCGCTCACGTCGCCGTCACTGCCACGCATCGATGATCAGCCGCAACTCGACACCGGGGTAATCGAGCGTCATTCGCGCCGGACGCGAAACGCCCGATGCGTCCCTGGTGAACGCCTGGTAGACGATGGTCCATCCGTCCTGACGCAAGACGCCTGGCGCACCGTCGTCGCCCGCTTCGGCGGTGAACGGCGCATCCTTTCTCGGCGCACCCTGAATCCAGAATGCCAGGCCCTCGACGGGCAGCGCCCAGCCCAAGCCTCGCGAGGTCAACGTCGTCCAGTCGCTTGCGGTCTCCACTTTGCCATCCGGGGTCTGCAACAGGACGCCGTGCGCGTCCCCGATCAGACGGGCAACGGTCTGGCCCAGCGGCGAGGCGAGATCCAGCTCGTCGCGATCGCCGGCGTGGCTCCAGTGAAAGCTGGCGGCGAAGGCGTCTACACCATGGCGGGCCGAGAGCCTGCCGGCGATTTCGTAGGCGGCGCGTGGTTCGGCAAATTTGACCTGCGTCGCGTCGCGCTGCGTCAGCGTCGACGCGCATCCGGCAAGCATGAGCAGACTCGCGATCGCCGCGAAGCCGAGCGGCGCGGCGTGACAGACGCGTGGTCCCCGCGCTACGGCGCAAGTCGACGCACGGTCTCGAGAAGAAGCGCGTTGTCCGGCGTCTCCTTGAGTTGCGACCGCCAGACCTCCTTGGCGAGGTCGCGCTCCCCTTGGCCCACAGCACTTCGCCAAGGTGCGCGGCGATCTCCGGATCGGGCCTGTCGGCGAGCGCGCGGCGCAGATATTTCTCCGAATCGCCGAGATTGCCCATGCGGAAATGCGCCCATCCCATGCTGTCGAGGATCGACGGGTCTTCCGGCGCGAGCGTCAACGCCTTCTCGATGAGCTTAAGCCCTTCCGCGGTCCGCGGCGTGCGGTCGACCAGCGTATAGCCAAGCGCGTTGAGCGCCTGCGCATTGTCGGGCTTGAGCTCGATCAAGCGCGTCAAGCTGCGATTCCACCTCGTCGAGGCGGTCGAGTTTTTCGGCGACCATGGCGACGTCGTAGATCAGCTCGGCCGAATTCGGCTCCGCCGCCAGCGCGCTGGTAAGCACCGCGTACGCGCCCTTGTAATCGCCCGCGTCGCGCAGAACCTGCGCGTCGGCCTGCTGCAGCTCGATGCGGCGCTCGCGAGTCTCCGGCTTGAGCGACGCCAGATATCGGCGCGCGCCGTCGACGTCACCCTTTTTTGCCAGCACGGTCGCAATGCGCAGCGTTGCGATCCAGGCGCGCTCTCCGTCGGTGACTTCACGATAACGCGCGATCGCCTCGTCGTAGCGCTTGGTCTCCTCGGCGATCTGTCCCAGATAGAACGCAACGGCGCCGGGATCGACGCCCGCGTCGTCGGAGCTCTTCGAACATGCGCTCCGCCGTAGCGTAATCCTTCATCTGCACCGAGATCGCCGCGACCGCGAACTGGATGTCGCGATCGGACGTGTCTTCGTCGAGCAGGCGCTGGAAGACTGCGCGAGCCTCGCCGTAGCGCTTTTGCTCGACGTAGAGTTGCGCCAGCGCGCCGGTGGCCGCGCGCGATTCGGGCACGCTCGCCAGGAAGCCGTTGAGATAACGGATCGCGCCTTCGGGGGACGTCTTCGCAAGAAGGTCGGCCTTGATCAGCGCCGCACGTTCCCAGCCGGGCTTGAGCTCCAGCGCACGGTCGGCGGCGCGCATCGATGCCGCGGCAATTTCCAGATCTGAAAGGCCGGTGTTGTACCCCGCCAGCGCGACCGCGAAATGCGCCTCCGCGATGCTGGGGTACGGCTTCGCAAGGTCGACGATCAGGCGGTAGACCACGCGTCTTGTCGGTCTGCGCGGCTAGTGCCTGATTGAGCTGCACGAATGCGTCGGCGAGCGTCTTGCTGTCCGCGCCGGCCTCGGCCAGAACGCGTTCGAGCTCGGCCTTGATGTCGCCGCCGGTTCCCGGTTGCGACAGCGTCGCGACCATTTGCTTGGCGCGATCGGCGCCCGGATCGAGCTTCAGCCATAGCCGCGCGGCCTCGAGCGCAAGATCGCGTTGTCGGGCAAACAGGGCAACCTCGGTCGCGCGGCGCGCAATCTGCGCGTCCTGTGCGTCTCGCGCCGCTTCGAAGTAGGCTCGAGCCGCTAGCGCCGGCGCTCCGCGCTGCAGGGCGATGTCGCCGACCAGAATTCTGTAGACAAGCTCGGCGGTCAGCGGACGCGCCACGGTGACCGGGGCGCTCGGGAGGCGATCGGCGCAGCGGGCGCCTTTTGTGCCACGGCATCGTAGCCGGTACTGGCGGCTAAGAGCAGGAGCGCCAGGGTAAGCGCCCGGGACACGGAATGCGGGCTGTGAGGAAACATGCGAATCACCTTCTGTGCTGCCGGACTAATGCCGGAGCGCTTTCCATCTTAGGTTATATTGGGCGCAGCAACAAACGCGCCCGCCCCCCATGCCCGAGCTACCCGAAGTCGAAACCACCCGGCGCGGGATTGCACCTTACGTGGAAGGGCAGAAAGTGACGGCGGTACGGCTATACGACCGCCGTCTGCGCTGGCCGGTTCCTGAAGATCTGCCGCAGCGCCTCGTCGGGAGGGTGGTCGAAAAGGTCGAGCGACGCAGCAAGTATCTGCTATTCCGGCTGGGGACGGATACGCTGCTCATCCATCTTGGCATGACCGGCAGTCTGCGCATACACAGGGACGCCCCTCCCAAACGCGTCCACGACCATGTCGACCTCGAATTCGGCAACGGTGTCGTGCTCCGCTATCACGACCCGCGGCGCTTCGGCGCAGTGCTGTGGTCGCCGGGTGCGGCGCATCACCCGCTGCTGGCCGGACTCGGACCCGAACCGCTCGGCGCCGAGTTCGATCCGGATCATCTGTTCCACGCCACGCGCAATCGCCGTGCGGCGATCAAGCTCGCTCTGATGGATAACAGAGTGGTCGTCGGCGTTGGCAACATCTACGCCAACGAGTCGCTGTTCCGCGCGGGTATCCGCCCGACGCGTGCCGCGAACCGGATTTCGCGCCCGCGGATGCGGCGCCTGCGCGAGGCAGTGCGCGAGACGCTTGCCGATGCGATCGCCAAGGGCGGCAGCACGCTGCGGGACTATGTCGACAGCGACGGAGCGGCCGGCTACTTTCAATTCCATTACTTTGTCTACGGTCGCGAGGGCCAGCCGTGCCGTGCCTGCGGAACGCCGATCCGATCGGTCCGGCTTGGCGGTCGCGCGACGAACTTCTGCCCCAAGTGCCAACGCTAGTCCGAGCCGGCCCGGAAGGGCGTCACACGGGCCGGCGCCGGGCGATTTGCGTGGCGCGCTTTATGCTAGAGTCTTCGGCACGACGTCCCCTGGGGCAAAAGGGGCGGCGGGCACTGCGGCGCAAGGCCCTGTTTCCATTGTCGAGGCCGTTGCGAAGACCGGGGGTCCGCTCGTGAGTTCAGGCTCGCGCCCGAGGAGGCGCAATCCATGGTGCAATCCAGAGATCTGGCAGCGCGATTCGAGGCCTACAGCGACTGGCGCCGGCGGCTGTCCGCGGGCATTTCCGGCCTGCATGAATGGCTGTCGCAGCAGGAATTGGCCGACGCCCACGCCGACCTGTCCATCCAGCATTTGCTCGAGCGGCTGCACCAGGACCAGCTGGTCGTAGCCTTTGTCGCCGAGTTCTCGCGCGGCAAATCCGAGCTGATCAACGCCATCTTTTTCGCCGACTTCGGACAGCGTTTGCTGCCGTCCGCGGCGGGCCGCACGACGATGTGCCCGACGGAGCTTTGTACGATTCCACGCGGCCGCCGTCGATTCGGCTCCTGCCGATCGAAACGCGGGCGCGCGACGGCTCGGTGACCGAGTTCAAGAACTACGCCGACGAGTGGGTAACGCTCGCGCTCGACCTTTCATCGGCGGACCGGATGAGCGAAGTCCTGTCGCAAGTCTCGCAGACCAAGCGCGTGCCGATCGTGCTGGCGCGCAAATACGGCCTTTACGAAGAGGGCGACGTGCTGTCCCCGATGTCGGCGGCCGACGAGGCTGCCGTCGACATTCCTTGCTGGCGCCACGCGGTGATCAATTTCCGCACCCGCTTTTGCAGCAGGGTTTGGTGATTCTCGACACGCCGGGCCTGAACGCGATCGGAACCGAGCCCGAACTGACGCTCAACCTCCTGCCCAACGCGCACGCGGTGCTGTTCATCCTCGCCGCCGATGCCGGCGTGACCAAGACCGACATCGATGTGTGGCAAAACCACCTGGTCGGCGATAGCCCCGCGACCCGGGAAGGCCGGCTGGTCATCCTGAACAAGATCGACGGGCTGTGGGACGAGCTACGGTCGGCCTCGGAAATCGAATCCGAGATCGCTCGGCAGGTGCGCACCAGCGCACAGCTGCTTGCGATCCCGCCGGCGCAAGTCTTCCCGGTATCCGCGCAGAAAGCGCTCCTGGCCAAGGTCAACGGCGACGACGCGCTTCTGGCGAAAAGCCGCCTGCCGCAGCTCGAGCTGGCTCTGTCGAAAGAGCTGATCCCGGCGAAGCGGCACATCGTCGGATCGGCGACGCGCATCGAGATTCGTTCACTGGCCGCGAGCACTCGCACGATACTCGACAGCCGCATCGCGGGGATCCACGAGCAGCTGGGCGAGCTTCGGGGCTTGCGCGGCAAGAATCAGGATGTGGTAGAGCACATGATGGAACGCATCCAGCAGGAGAAAGACCTGTTCGAGCGCGGCATGCAGCGCTACACCGCGCTGCGAACGGTGTTCACGCAGCAGACCAACACGCTTTACGAATGCATCGGGCTCGAGCAGCTGCGCGCGACCGCGGGAGAAACCCGCAAGCGCATCGAAGACAGTCCCTTCACCAAGGGCGTGCGCTCGGCCATGAACGATTTCTTCGCCCGGATCCACGGCGGTCTCGAGCAAAGCGGGCGGCAGACGACCGAAATCCACGACATGATGCTGGCGATGTACCGGCGATTCGCGAGCGAGCACGGTCTCGAGCCCTTTGCGCCGCCACCTTTTTCGATGCTCAAGTATCAGAAAGAGGTCGAACGTCTCGAGCGCGCATACAACGTGCACTTCAATACCCTGTGGAACATGGTGAGCAAGGCCAAGTTCACGTTGATGAAGCGCTTCTTCGAGACCATCGCGATCCGCGTCAAGCATGTCTACGACATCGGCAATCGCGATCTTGAAAGCTGGCTCAAGGCGGTCATGGCGCCGCTGGAAACCCAGGTGCGCGAGCACCACATTCAGCTGCGCCGGCGCCTTGAAAGCGTCAAGCGCATCCACCGCGCGAGCGACGAGCTCGAGGAGCGGTTGAGCGAGCTGGAGCAAGCCGAGACGGGCATACGCGACCAGATCACCGCGTTAGCAGCGAGAGCTCTCCGCCATCGTCGCGATCATCGAGCAGCCAGAACTGATGCCGCTGGCGGCCAACGGCTAGCGTGTGCTGTTCAGCTCCCGCCGACTTCGGCGGATGACTTGGCGCTTGCTTGCGGCCGCCATCAAGCCTTCGTACTTGAGCAGGAGCTGCTCCCGCGTCTCGATCACGGTCGGGATTCACCGGGATGCAGTCCACGGGGCACACCTCGACGCATTGAGGCGCGTCGAAGTGGCCGACACACTCGGTGCACTTCGAAGGATCGATGACGTATATCTCGATCCCCTGCGCGATTGCCCCGTTCGGGCATTCGGGCTCGCAGACGTCGCAGTTGATGCATTCGTCGGTGATCATCAAAGCCATTTCGCGCTACCTTTTTGCTTCATCCGCGTCGATTCCGCGACCTTGGCCTTGAGCCTGGCCGCGACGGCGGGATGCACGAACTTGCTGACGTCGCCGCCGAAGCGCGCGATCTCGCGAACGATCGTCGACGACATGAAGAGATACTTCTCGGCCGGCGTAAGAAACAGCGTTTCGACCTCGGGATACAGGTTCCGGTTCATGCCGGCCATCTGGAATTCGTATTCGAAGTCGGATACCGCGCGCAGCCCGCGGACGATCACCGTGGCGCCGATCGAGTGCACGAAGTCCATGAGCAGTCCGGAAAAGCCGGCCACTTCGACGTTGCGATGCTCGGCGAGGACTTCGCGCGCCATGGCGATGCGCTCGGCGGCCGTGAACATCGGCCGTTTGCTTTCGCTGTCGGCGATGCCGATCACCACGCGCTCGAACAGCTTCGCCGCTCGCCGCACCAGATCCTCGTGGCCACGGGTGAAGGGATCGAACGTTCCGGGATAGACGACGGTGAGCATCGGTCGAGACTCAGACGGCGCGCGCCTCATTGGCGCGGCGCAGCAAATGATAGTGTACCTGTCCCGCCTTGTCGCCTCGCCAAACCTCGAGACCGGCCGGCGCGTCGATGGTCGCGGGCGCTTCGACGTACAGCATTCCCGCCGGCGCGAGCCGCTCCGCGGCGGCCCGCAGCAGCGCGTCCCAGTCGGCGGTGCCAAACGGCGGGTCGAGAAAGATCACGTCGAACGCCCGCTTCTCGCGCGCAAGGAAACTCTGCGCGTCCGAACAATGCGTCTCGAGCCCGGTCGCGCCCAGTGCCGCTCCGGTGGCAGCGAGGCTCTTCACGATTCCGGCGTGATGGTCGACGGCGACGCCAAGCGTGGCGCCCCGCGACAATGCCTCGAAAGTCAGCGCACCGCTGCCGGCAAACAGATCGAGCGTCTTCGCTCCCGCCAGGTCCTGTCCCAGCCAGTTGAACAGCGTCTCGCGAACCCGATCGGGTGTCGGCCTGATGCCGGCAACGGAAGGGAAGCGCATGCGGCGCCCGCGCCAGCGCCCGCCGATGATGCGAAGCTGATGGGCCTTGGGCGAGCTGCGGGGAGGCATGCTGGGCGGAAAGGTAGAATTATAGCTTTCCACCTTGCGACCTCCATGTTCGATCTGTTCAAGCGCGATGCCGAGCCACGACCGCCGCCCCTGGGGCGAGCGACTGAAGGCGGGCCTGGTGCTTTCGCGTGAGCGTCTCAACCGTCCGCTAAGCGCGCTGTTCGGGCGCAGGACGCTATCGGACGAAACACTCGAAGAGCTCGAAGCGGCGCTCCTCGAAGCCGATGTCGGCGTTCCCGCGACGGCGCATCTGCTCGACGAGCTCGCGGACCGCGCCAAGCGCGCCGATGGCGATGCCGATGGACGCACTGCTCAAGGCCGTGTCTGACCGAGCTCCTGCTCCCGCTCGAGCAACCGCTTGATCGTCGGCCCCGAGCGGCCCTTCGTGGTGATGATCGCCGGCGTCAACGGCACCGGCAAGACGACTTCCATCGGCAAGCTTGCCAAGTACCTCCAGGGGCAAGGCTATTCGGTGCTGCTTGCCGCCGGCGACACCTTTCGCGCGGCAGCGCGCGAACAGCTCGAAATCTGGGGTGCGCGCAACGGCGTCCCGGTCGATCGCGCAGCAGGGCGGCGATCCGGCCGCCGTCATGTTCGACGCGATCGCCGCCGCGCGCGCTCGCGGCATCGACGTCGGTCCTTGCCGATACCGCCGGCCGCCTGCCGACGCAGCTGCACTTGATGGAGGAGCTGAAGAAGATCCGGCGCGTGCTCGGCGAAGGCGCAGCCGGGCGCCCCGCACGAGACGCTGCTGGTGCTCGACGCCAACACCGGCCAGAACGCCCTGGCGCAGGTTGCGGCGTTCGACGCGGCACTCGATCTGACCGGGCTGGTCCTGACCAAGCTCGACGGGACCGCCAAGGGAGGCGGTGGTCGCCGCCATCGCCAAGACCCAGCCCGTCCCGATCAAGCTGATCGGCGATCGGAGAAGGAGTCGACGACCTCCGCGCCTTTCGCGCCGCGGAGTTTGTCGACGCCCTCGTCGGGTAACCGCTGACCCTCGCTGCGACTCCCGAGCACTGAGTCCGCTAGGCGCATGACCCTGCGTCGGCCTCTGCTGTCGACGCGATGCGAGCACCTACTGTTGTCAGGCAGCCCTGGGGAACTTCCGGGCGCTTTGGCACTCTTATAGCGTCGAGTGCTAAAATTCGAGGCGCTCCAGAAGGAGACTATCGAGATGTCTGCTACCACCCTGGCATTCCCGACCCCGGCATCGCTGGGGAGCCTCGATCACTACATCCAGGCGGTGAACCGGTTTCCGCTCCTGTCGCACGCGCAGGAAGTCGGAGCTCGGACGCCGGCTGCAGCGTGACGACGACCTGGACGCCGCTCGCCAGCTGGTGTTGTCCCATCTGCGTCTGGTGGTCGCCATCAGCCGCAATTACCTGCGGCTACGGACTGCCGCAGGCGGACCTGATCCAGGAAGGAAACATCGGCCTGATGAAGGCGGTGCGGCGCTTCGACCCGGAGCGCGGCGTGCGCCTGGTTTCGTTCGCGCTGCACTGGATCAAGGCGGAGATCCACGAGCACATCCTGCGCAACTGGCGGCTGGTCAAGATTGCGACCACCAAGGCGCAGCGCAAGCTGTTTTTCAACCTGCGCAGCATGAAACCGGGAAGCCAGTGCGCTCACTCGCGCCGAGGCGCGCGGGATTGCGCAGGCGCTGAACGTCAAGCCGGAAGAAGTGCTGGAGATGGAAACGCGGCTTGACGGGCCAGGAAGTCGCGCTGGACCCGCCGGCGGGAGACGAAGGCGAGACGCATGACGCCGATCGCCTACCTGACCGACACCGAGGCCGAGCCGGCGCAGATTCTCGAGCGGGCGGAGACGTCGCGCAATCGCAGCGACGGGCTGAAAAGCGCGCTGGCGCAGCTCGACGATCGCAGCCGCGAGCATCATCGAGGCGCGATGGTTGCGGGAAGACGACGCGGCGACGCTGCAGACGCTCGCCGACAGGTACGGCGTGTCCGCGGAACGCATCCGTCAGATCGAGAGCAAGGCGATCAAGACCATGCGCGGCGCAGATGGACGCGCTGCAATAGGTTTGATCGCAGCGCGCGATAGCGTTGCGCGGCATACCCTAGCACACATTGAAGCGCCCGGATCCGGGCGCTTTTCTTTCTACAGCTCCACCTGCGTACCGAGCTCGACGACGCGGTTGGTGGGAACGTTGAAGAATTCGCTCGCCTTGGTTGCGTTCTTGGACATCGAAACGAACAATCGCTCGCGCCAGAGCGCCATGCCCGGGGCGACCGTTGCGATCAAGCGTCTCGCGCGAGACAAAAAACGAAGTGTCCATCATGTCGAACGGATAGCCGCGGCGACCGCACTCCTCGAGCAGCGCCGGAACGTCCGGATCTTCCTTGAATCCAAAAACGCCTCGAACTGCTGGAAGTCGCACCCGAGCTCTTCGATCTGCAAGCGCTCGAGCGGCGAGACTTGCGGAATGTCGCGCGTGGTCATCGTCAAGCAGCACCACGCGCTCGTGCAGCACCTTGTTGTGCTTGAGGTTGTGCAGCAGCGCGTGCGGCACCCGGCCCGGCATGTTGGTCAGGAACACCGCCGTGCCCGGGACGCGAACGGGTGGGTGCGACTCGATGCTGCTCGATGAACACATCCAGCGGCATCGTTTCCTTCGACAGGCGCTCGTGCAGTATCGAACGTCCCCGCTGCCAGGTGGTAAGGAGCGTGAAGACGATGGCGCCGATGACGATCGGGAACCAGCCGCCCTCGGGAATCTTGAGCGCGTTCGATGCCAGAAACGTCGCGTCTATCGTTACCAGCGGAACGACGATGACGAGCGCGGCCAGGCGGTTCCAATGCCACAACCTTGTCATGACGAAGAAGATCAGCAGCGAATCGATCGCCATCGCCAGCGTCACGGCGATGCCGTATGCGGCCGCGAGATTGCTGGAGCTCCGAAAGCCGGCGACCAGCAGCATCACCGCGCACAGCAGCGTCCAGTTGATGAACGGTACGTAGATCTGGCCGATTTCGCGCTCGGACGTGTGCATGATGGTCAGCCGTGGGCAATATCCCATCTGGATCGCTTGCCGCGTCAGCGAAAACGCGCCCGAGATGACCGCCTGCGACGCGATGACCGTGGCGCACGTGGCGAGCACGACCATCGGCAGCAGCGCCCACGCCGGAGCGAGCAGATAGAACGGGTTCTTGATCGCCTCGGGGTCGTGGATGATCAGCGCGCCCTGCCCGAAATAATTGAGCACCAGCGCCGGCAGTACGAAGAAGAGCCAGGCGCGCCGGATGGGCGTCGCGCCGAAGTGCCCCATGTCCGCGTAAAGCGCTTCGGTGCCGGTGACCGCCAGCACCACCGCGCCCAGCGCCAGGAACGCGGCGATCGGGCTGCCGACGAGAAATCCAATAGCGTATGCGGGATTGAGCGCCGCGAGCACGCCGGGATCGGTAGCGATTTCGATTGCGCCCAGCACCGCGATCGTAACGAACCAGAGACACATCACCGGTCCGAAGAAAACGCCGACCCTTGCCGTGCCGTGACGCTGGATCGAGAACAATCCGATCAGTATCACGCAGCGTGAGCGGCACGACATAAGGTGTCAGCACCGGCGCGATGATCTCGAGACCCTCGACCGCGGAGAGCACCGAGATCGCCGGCGTGATCATGCCGTCGCCGTAGAACATCGCGGCGCCGAAGATGCCGAGTCCGACCACCCACCACCGCATGCGTGCTGTTTTCGAGACCCCGCGAAGCCAGCGCGGTCAGCGCCATGATGCCGCCCTCTCCGCGATTGTCGGCGCGCATGATCAGCGTCACGTACTTGAGCGTGACAACGATCATGATCGCCCAGAACACCACCGACAGGATGCCGAGGACATTGTCCGGCGTCAGCGGCAAGCCGTGCGGACCGGTGAAACACGCGCGAAGGGTGTACAGCGGGCTGGTGCCGATGTCACCGAAGACGATGCCGATCGCTCCGACGACCAGCGGTGCGAGGGGCTTCCGGACGAGCGGCGCCAGATCCGGCGCGACCGCGCCGGGTGATCTCAGCATGCTCCCTCGTCCGAGCGTCTCGAAAAACGGATATTGAGCTGCTTGAGCTTGCGGTAGAGATGCGTCCGCTCGAGACCCGCGCGCTCGGCGACGCGGCTCATGTTGCTTTGCTCCTTGCCCAGCAGGTGCTCGAAGTAGATTCGTTCGAAAGCCTCGCGCGCCTCGCGCAGAGGCAGCTCGAAAAACGCGCGCGGTAACTTCGGGCGAGATCGCCGACGGCGGCGGCAGCGCAGTCTCGCCAAGCAGGCGGCGCACGTGCTCGGCGGTAATCTCGCTCTCGACGGTGAGCGCCAGATTGGCCATGACGTTGTGCAGATGGTCGAGGTTTCCGGGCCAATACGCGGCCGAAAGCGCCGACACCGCCGCCGAGTGCAATCTGCCGACCGTTCGCTGACTCGCCGTGATGTCGCGCCAGAACCGGTCGATGAGCGCGGGAAGATCCTCGCGCCTCTGCCGCAGCGGCGGAAGCATGACCGCACCGACCGAAAGACTTGCGAGCAGCCCGGCATCGAAGCGCCCTTCCGCGGCGAGATTGCCCAGCTGCTCGCTGCTGGTACAAACCAGAACCGTGTTGTGCTTTTCGATCCTTGGGCAGCAGAAACGCGAGGCCTTTCTGCTCGGCCTTGGTGTAGCCGCCGATCTCCGCGCAATACAGCGTGCCGTCGCGTGCTTCCTCGAGCAGCGGCAGCGGATTCGTCGCCAGACGACCGCCGTTGACGAGCGCGACAAACGGCGTATCGGGCGTGTGCATAGCGCGCGCCACGATCTCGTGTCCCGGTCCGGGCTCGCCTACGACCAGTACCGGCCGGTTGGCGCGCAGCAGCTGTTCGATCGCGCGCTCGACTTCGATCACCGGACGCGCTAGTGCCCAGAGCCGTGAGAGACACACGGCGCGGCGCCTGCCCGGCCGCGGCCTTGAGCGCCCGCGTCACCGTCGACAGGAGCTTTTGCAAACCAACCGGCTTTTCCAGAAAGTCGAACGCGCCGATCTTGGTCGCTTCGACCGCGGTTTCGATAGTGCCGTGACCGGACATGATGACCACCGGCATCGTCAACTGCCCATTGGCCGCCCATTCGCGCAGCAGCGTCACGCCGTCGGTGTCGGGCATCCAGATGTCGAGCAGGACGAGCGACGGCTGCGCTCGCGCGCGATAGGTGCGGGCCTGGCCGGCATTTTCTGCCACGCTGACCTGGTAGCCTTCGTCCCGCAAGAATTTCGGACAGCAAGTCGCGGATGCCGACTTCGTCGTCGACGATCAGTATTTCGTTCGGCTGCGCTATCAATTCGTGTTTCCTTCAAGCGGGAAATAGAGCGTCACCAGCGCTCCATTTTGCGGACGGTTCTCGACGGTGACGCGGCCGTGATGCTCTTCAACGATCTTCTTGACAATGGCAAGGCCAAGGCCCGTGCCTTTGGCTTTGGTTGTTACGTAAGGTTCGAACGCCCGGCGAATCATGTCTTCCGGGAATCCGCTGCCGCGATCGCCAATCGAGAGCGCAAGCTCGCTACCGCGGATCTCGACGCGCGATATCGTACGCGGGAGTAGCGGAGTCTGCCTGAGCATCGATTGCGTTCTGCAGCAAATTATGAAATACCTGACGCAATCGCGTCGGCTCACCCTGAATGACGGGATTGTCGTCGACAAGCTTGAGCGAAACATGCGGGCCGCAGATTTTCGTACAAGCCGAGCACACTCGAGCAAGAGCGCGTTGATGTCGACCGGTTGCATACGCCCAGGCCGAGCTCTGCCGGGCGTAGATGGCGAAATCGTCAACCATGTGCTTCATCGCTGCCACCTGCGCCACGATCGTCTGGGTCCCACGCAAGAGCGTCTCCTCGTCGGCGCGCATCCAGCTTGCCGCTGAGCTTGACGGCCAGGCGCTCGGCGGAAAGCTGGATCGGCGTCAACGGGTTCTTGATTTCGTGAGCGAGTCGCCTCGCGACCTCCGCCCACGCGGCATCGCGCTGCGCGTCGGCGAGCTCGGTCACATCGTCGAACACCACGACGCGCCCCGGTGCAGAGCTCGCCCGGAAGCCCGGAGCCGCGCATCAGCAGCACACGTGTGTGATTTGACACCGCAAGTTGGGCCTGACGTTGCCACTGTCCGTCGCGACCGGTGCGAAAGCCTTCGGCGATAAGGTTCGCAAACGCGTCCAGAGCCGGCAAGCGCCGACCCCAATCGGCCAGCGGAACGTCGATCAGGTCTGCCAGCGGCTGCTGCAGAATCACCGCCGCGCTGGGATTCGCCGTTCGCAGCCGGAACGCATTGTCGAACGCCAGCACTCCCGCCGAAAGGTTGGCCAGGATGCTTTCGAGATACGCTCTGGTCGTTTCGATGGCGCGGCGGCTTTCCTCGCCCTTTTGTTTCGCTTCGGCGAGCTGCGCGGTCATGGTGTTGAACGATTCCGTCAGCACGCCCAGCTCGTCGCGACTTTGGACCGGATGACGGCGGCTGAAGTCACCCTGCGCGACCGCCCGCGTGCCTTCGGCGAGCAGCCCCAGCGGCAGACTGAACTGCTCGGAGAGGACGACGGCGAGGCCCAGCGCCGAGAACAGCGCCAGCAGCAGCGTCAGCGTAAGCGTCATGGCATACAAACGTTTCAGGGCGCCGCGGGAATAGGAAATTTCCTGGTAATCGCGATATCCGGCCTGAACCTTCTTGGCATCCTCCTGCAGTTGTTTCGGCACCTGCTCGACCACCTGCAATACCCGTAACGACCCGTTCGGGTCCGAGCTGTTGACCGGCACCACCACCCGGAGCAGCACCTGGTCAGGGGTCTCCTCGATGGCGGCAAATGTCTTCTGAACGCGCGCGCGTAGCAAGGCCTGCGGCGGCGGGGGTTCCGGCGTTGCCATCGATCCCGAAATGCCGCCGACGGCGAGAACGCCACCCGTGGACGAGAACAGTGCGGCCTCGTAAATGCCCGCTTGCTCGCTGGCGCGATTGAGACTCGCCGCCACTCCGCTGCGCTCGCTTTCCTCCAGCGTCAGCGCGAGCTGGGTGGCCTTGTTGGTCGTTTCCTTCAGCAGGTATTCAGAGCGCATTGCGGCCGAGATTGAGACCGCCTTCGAGCGCGCGATCGACACGCACGTCGAACCACGACTCGATGCTCTTGCCGAGAAACTGTATCGACACGCCGTAAAGCAAAGCTCCCGGCAAGACGGCGACCAGCGCGAACAGCAGCACCAGCCGGGCAGCCAGGCGCGAACCGAAGACCCCTGCCTTGAGATTCTTGCGCAGCCGCCAGAGCTGATAGGCGACGAGCGCCATGAGCACCACGACCAGCGACGCCATTGAGGACCACCAGCAGCGTGTAGTTCCCCGCAAACAACGAAGTGTTGGCGCTGGCGGTGGCGAGCAGAAACAGGAAAACCGTACCCAGAACGGCGCAGCCCAGCACGACGTAGCGGATAAGACGAGGCGCGAGCACGCTGCTCACGGGACAAAGCTCCAGCGATACCATTCCGACTGCAGCGACCAGTCGCGCGACGCCAGCGCATTGATCTGGAATGGCTTGGGAAGCTGCGCGACATCGAGGCGCAAGCGCACGGCGGCGTCGTAGCGCGCGCCCTTGGTCAGAGCATCCTTGCGAACCACGGGCCGGGCGCCGACGCGCGACAGCAGGTGTTGCACTTCGTCGAGGACTCGAGTTGCTGGCCCAGAAGCCCCGTGGTCAGGCGGTATTGACGCGTCAACGGCGAATACGTCAATCGATATTGAACCGTCGAGTTGCGCGACCTTCTCGTCGAGCCAGTACCAGCGCGGCCGTCCAAGCTCGAATTCCAGAACGAAATAAAGCGACACGCCATTCTGCAGCGCCTCTTCCAGTGTCGGATTGAAGGCGACGTCGAACTGTGCGGTGAGGACGTAGTCGTCATCGTCAGGAACCAACTCGGCCGACTGCACGCCGATCGTGTCGGCGCAAGCCGGCGCCACGAGCGGCGGCAGCAGCGACAGCGCGACGCAAGAAGGCCGAAAACAAGACGGGACATTGGCGACATGCCGCGAGCGGCGTCGGGCCGCGCACAGGCTCTTTCGGAAGCAATCAGGTTTTCTGGAGGAGGGCGTAGAAAAACCCGTCGTGATTGTGCGCTGCGCCGGCCCCGGCTGGCAAGAGTTGTCCGCCGGCGGCGCCGACTTCGGCGGAGAGCGCACATTGCGCTCGCGACGCGTCGCGGTGGTCGAGGACAAATGCGTCGATCTGACCCTTGTTCTCAGCGCCAAAAATCGAACACGTTGCATAGAGCAGCTTGCCGCCTGACTTCAAGACAGGGCCACAGCGCATCCAGCAAACGCTTCTGCTGCGCGACGAATCCATCGATATCAGCTTTCGCGCCGCAGCCACTTGCCATCCGGGATGGCGGCGTACGACGCCCGATGCGGTGCACGGAGCATCGAGCAGGATGCGATCGAAGCGCGATCCCATCCCACCAGGCACCGGTGTCGGCCGCGTCGGCGGCGTGCAGCTTCGCGGTCAAGCGCAATCGCGAGAGATTGCCGGCTACCCGCTCGAGCCGCGCCTCGTCATCGTCGAGTGCGACCAGTTCGAGGCTCGGCGAGCTCCGCGAGATGCGTTGTCTTGCCTCCGGGCGCGGCGCAGGCGTCGAGCACTCGCATACCGTCATGCGCATCCAGTAAGCGGCGCGGCAAGCTGCGCTCCGGCGTCCTGCACCGAGAACCAGCCCTCGGCATAGCCGGGCAGATCTTCGACCCGCCGCGGCTCGGCAACGATCACCCCGGACGCGCCGACCGGACTCGGCAGCGATGTCCGCCAGCCGCAACGCGTCGAGATACTCGTTCGCGCGATGTTTCGCGGCGGTTCACGCGCAGCGTCAGTGGCGGCCGGGCGTTGCCTGCATCGAGAATCTCCGGAGCGCCGGCCGCATACTCCGGCGAATACGCGATCGATCCACCAGCGCTGATACGAATAGCGTCCTTCCGCATCGCTCGAGATCTCGCCGAGAAGCGCTTTCGCGGCGGCGCAGAAAGGTGCGCAGAATGGCGTTGGTGAGGCCCTTGGCCGACGTGCGCTTCAGTTGCCCCGTCGCCCGCACCGCGCTGTCGACCACGGCGTGGGCCGGCGCTGTCGTATGGATCAGCTGATAGAGCGCCACCCACAGCAACGCTTCGATGCTTTGGTCGGTCAGCGGACGCTCCGCGAGCATCCGCACCGCCGTGCGTACCTGACCCAGGAAGCGAAGCGTGCCGTACGCGAGCTCGGTGGCGAGAGCGCGTTCTCCCGATTTCGCTGCGCCGGCTTCTTCAAGCGCCGCGCCCAGCGCGACACCGGCGAGCACCCTGCGCACTGCCTTGGCCGCGATGCGTTGCGCCTGCTCCATCGCGGTGAGGCGAACCGCCTCTAGCGTACTAGCGCGAGCAGGCGGTGGATACGCTCCTCGGTCGGCGGATGCGTGCTGAAAAGTCCGGCGATGCCGCCGCCGTGCAGCGGATTGATGATCATCATTTGCGCAGTCGCCGGATGCGCTTCGGCTAGTTTCCAGCGGCAGGCCCTTCGCATAGCGATCGATTTTCGCGAGCGCGTCGGCAAGAGCGCGCGGATCGCCGGAGATTTCCGAGCCCGTGCGATCGGCTTCGTATTCACGGCCGCGCGAGATCGCAAGCTGAATCAGCAGCGCCGCGATCGGCGCGAGGATGAGCACCAGAATCGCCAGCAGCGGATTGCGATGGTCATCGTCGTTGCGCCCGAAAAACATGCCGAAGTGCGCCAGCGTCGAGATCGCGCCGGCGATCGACGCGGTAATGGTGGACGTCAATATGTCGCGGTTTCGCACGTGCGCGAGCTCGTGTCCCAGCACGCCGCGCAACTCGCGCGCGGTCAGCAGTTGCAGGATGCCGGTCGTTGCCGCAAGCGCCGCGTGTTCCGGATTGCGTCCGGTCGCAAACGCGTTGGGCTGCGCTTCGTCGATCAGAGTAGACCCGCGGCATCGGCAATCCGGCGCGGCTGGCAAGATCCTCGACGGTGGCATATAGCTGCGGCGCCGATGTCGCATCGACTTCGCGTGCGTTGTACAGCTGAGCACCATCGTGTCGGAGTACCAGTACGCCCAGAGGTTGGTGGCCAGGCCGAACACCAAGCGCCAGCAGCATTCCCTGTGCTCCGCCGAGCAGCGCACCCACCATGCCGAACAAGGCCATGATGGCAGCCATCAACAAGCTCGTTTTGAACCAGTTGCCGAACATCGTCGCCTCTCTACCCGAGTTTGCGGGTGTCGGTTTCCTGTTCCGTTAGATGGTAGCGGACTGGCAGTGATTCAACGGCTCGATCGCAATGGCTCACGCGGCTGTCGCTTCGCCTGCCCGCGTCTGGATGCGTCTCAATTGAGCGATGTCGTACCCACCCGGTTCCTGCCTCGATCGGGTTGCCGGACAAGAAATCCGGCTGCGTTGAGCGCGTCTGGCGCCGGCACGCTGCAGTTCGCGCACCGCGAGCGCCCTTCGCCGCAGGCTATCGACGAGGCTCCCGCCGTCCGCACGGACGACGGCGCCCGGCGGCCGAAGTGGCCCGCCGCCGGCTCCGACGACCAGATTTTGATCGGCTTCCCGCCGAGTACGGTAAAAGCGCCGGGGACGGGATCGAGCGCCCTCACCTGGCGATCGATGGCGAGCGCGGAAGCCTGCCAATCGATGGCCGCGTCGTCGCGGGAGATCTTGCGGGCATAGCTGGCGCCCTCTTCGTGCTGCGGGAGAGCCTCGACGCGGCCGTCGCGCTGAAGCCGGTTCAGCGTATCGACGATCGCTTCTGCGCCGACGGCCGCAAGCCTTTCGGTGAGCGTTGCCGCGCTGTCGCGCGGGCCGATGGACACCGCGCGCGCCGAGATAAGCGCGCCGGTGTCGAGCCCTGCGTCCATCTGCATGATGCTGATCCCCGTTTGGAGATCGCCCTCGAGCAAGGCGCGCTGGATCGGCGCCGCCCCCGCCAGCGCGGCAAGAGCGAGGCATGAATGTTGATGCAGCCATGCCGTGGCGCCGCGAGGACCGGCTGCGGCAGGATCAGGCCATAAGCCGCAACCACCAGCACATCGAGCGTGGCGGCGGCCAGCTCTGCCCGGGCGGCTTGATCGCTTGAGCGTGGCCGGTTGCAGCAGCGCCAAGCCCGCGTTCGAGCGCGAGCGACTTCACCGCGCTGGGCGTGAGCTTGAGCCCGCGCCCCTGCGGCCGGTCGGGGCGGGTCAAGACGGTCACGACACGGAATCCGGCGCCGAGGATCGCCGTCAGCGCCGTTGCGGCAAACGGCGGCGTGCCGGCGAACCCGACTCGCAGAGCGGCTGCCATGGAACTGAGGTGGAACTGAGGTGGACGATCGGGAAGAGTTGAGGCCGGGGCGGCTAAGGCCGGGCGGAGTCAGCCGGCGAGCCGCTGTTTTTTCGGAGCCGTGCCGAGAGGCGTGCGCGCTTCAGCGGCGACAGATAATCGACGAAGACCTTGCCGATCAGGTGATCCATCTCGTGCTGGATGCACACCGCGAGCATGCCGTCGGTCGACAGCTCGAACATCTCTCCGCGCTCGTTTTGTGCGCGAGCCGTGATTTTGGCCGCCCGCGTGACCTTGTCGTAGTACCCCGGCACCGAGAGGCAGCCCTCCTCGCACTCGGCCTCGCCTTCCGCCGCCACGATCACCGGGTTGATGAAAACCCGCAGGTCGTTGCGCGCTTCGCTGACGTCGATCACCAGCACCCGCTTGTGCACGTTGACCTGGGTCGCGGCCAGCCCCACGCCCGGCGCGCTGTACATGGTCTCGGCCATGTCGGCGACGAGTTTGCGGATGTCGGCGGTGACCGCAGCGACCGGCGAGGCGATCTTTCTCAGCCGGGAATCGGGGTACTCAAGAATGTCCAGAACCATAAATGCTTGCAAAATGGATACTCGGGATGCAGAATCAACCCTAAACCCTTATTTTGCGGCGGTTTAGGACGTTTGCAAGTCCACTGGACGCCGCCTTTGGAGAGGCCTCATGCGCCTAAAGTCTATCATAGCGCCCCTGCTGTTTTCGGCCTGCGTGTTGCCGTTTCTGCTCTCGGCGTCGCCCCGCCCGGGCACAGGATCTCCAGCTCCAGGACAACCCGCCCGACCGCTACACGGTGCAAAAGGGCGACACGCTTTGGGGCATCTCCGGAAAGTTTCTGAAGCAGCCCTGGCGCTGGCCCGAAATCTGGCGCATGAATCGCGACCAGATCAAGAATCCGCACTTGATCTATCCCGGTGACGTTATCGCGCTCGACAAGGTCAACGGCGAATGGCGTCTTCCCTCGCGCGGCGCGATGGCGGGCCGGTCGGCCCGCGACCGAATTCGGCTGTCGCCGTCCATACGCGTCGACAGCCTCGAGGGCGAGGCGATTCCGAGCATCCCGCCGGGCGACCTCGCCCGTTCCTGTCGCATGCCGCGTCGTTACCGACGCCGGACGGCATTCCCAGGCGCGCGCAAGATCATTGCCGCGCGCGACAACTCGCGTCGTGCGCGGCGTAGGCGATTACGTCTACGCGCTCAACGTCGACGAGAAGTCGGGCACGCAGTGGTACATCTATCGCCCCGGCAAGGTGCTGCGCTCATTCGACAGCAACGAAACGCTGGGCTACGAAATGCGCTATCTGGGCACGGCCCGCGTCGATCGCTTCGGCGACGTCGGCGAAGTCACCCGAATGGAGATCACCGCTGCGCGCGAGGAGATTCTGCTCAACGACCTGCTGCTTCCGGCGCCCGCGCGAAGAACTGGTCAATTACGTGCCTCACGCCCCGGACGAGCTCGTCGACGGCCGCATCATCTCGCTTGTGGGCAACGCCGCCGAAGGCGGCCGCGGATTCATCGTCACGCTCGACCGGGGCGCGCGCGACGGTCTCGAGGTCGGCACGTGCTGGCGATCTACCATCCCACGCCGGTCATCGCCGATCCGCGCCTTACGAGGGCCCTGACATCTTCGCCCGGTTTGTCGAGTCAGACCCGAGTCATCGTGCCGCCGACGCGCTACCTCAACATCCCGCCCGAGCGTTCAGGACTGCTGTTCGTGTTCCGCGTGTTCGACAAGGTCGCGTACGCGCTGGTGCTGAACGCGCTCGAGCCGGTCGTCGTCGGCGACCTCGTGCGCAAGCCCTAGAGCCCGGCGCGTCGGAACGCGATCGGCCGATGGAGATCGACGCCCGCGTCGAGGCATGGGCGTCGCTGCAGCTTCTGCCGGGCGTTTCGGCCCGCGCTGCTCGTCGCAGCTTGCTCAGCGCCTTCGGCGGACCCGAGGAAGTGCTCGCGGCGCCTCGCCGCGCGAGTCTGGCCAAGCTCGTGCCGCACCGAGGCTCGCGGCGGCGATCGAACGCGGACCCGAACCGGCGCTGCTCGAGCGAACGCTTGTCCTGGATTGCGCGAGCCGGGACACGCCCTGGTCGCGTGGGACGATGCCGACTATCCGCGCGCGCTGCTGACGATCAGCGATCCGCCACCGGCGTTCTACTACTGCGGCCGGCACGAGCTTCTCAACCGGCCCATCGCTGGCGATCGTCGGCAGCCGAAACGCGACGCCGCAGGGACTGGACAATGCCGAGGCGTTTGCCGCCGCGCTCTCCGGCGCAGGATTCACCATCGTCAGCGGGCTTGCGCTGGGGATCGACGCCGCGGCGCATCGAGGCGGCTTGAGCGCCGGCGGGCAGCAGCATCGCGGTGGTCGGGACCGGCACCGACCGGATCTATCCGGCGCGCAAACCGCGATCTTGCGCCATCGTCTTGCCGCGGAAGGCGGCGCTGCTGTCCGAGTTTCCGCTCGGCACGCCGCCCTTGCCCGGCAACTTTCCCGCCGCAATCGACTCTGATCAGCGGCCTCGCCCGGGGAGTTCTGGTCGTCGAGGCGACGCTCGCCAGCGGCTCGCTGATCACTGCGCGCTTTGCTGCCGAGCAGGGTCGCGAAGTGTTCGCCATTCCGGGCTCGATTCATTCGCCGTTCTCGAAGGGCAGCCACCGTCTGATCAAGGAGGGCGCCAAGCTGGTCGAGACCGCGCAGGACGTTCTCGAGGAACTGGGCGGGGTGGCGCGCGCCGGGAGCTGTCGCGGCGCTGACGCGCGGCGCCGGACATTCGAAGGCGACGCCGGACGAGTGCTCGACGCGCTCGGGCACGATCCGGCCGGCGTCGACGCGCTGACCGCGCGCACCGGTCTTGCCGCCGGAGCGGTTTCGCGGTCGCGCTGGTCGAACTGGAACTCGCCGGACGCATCGCACCGCTTCCGGGCGGCGCATTCCAGCGCGTGCGTTAAGGCGTAAGCGTCCCCATCTAGGGCTACGCTCGCCTTGTCCTCGAGGCGGTCCTTGCTATTATCTGCCCCTCCTTTGCCCGCACCGAACCCTGAACGACCCGATGGCCAAAAGCCTGATCATCGCCGAGAAACCTTCCGTCGCCGCCGACATCGCGCGCGCGCTGGGCGGCTTCACGCGCCACGACGACTACTTCGAAAGCGATCGGTACGTGCTGTCGTCGGCGATCGGCCATCTGCTCGAGACTCGGCATGCCCGAGGAGGAGGAGGTCAAGCGCGGCAAGTGGACGTTCGCGCACCTGCCGGCGATCCCGTCGCAATTCGCGCTGAAGCCGATCGAGAAGACCGAGGCCCGGCTGAAGCTGCTGCTGAAGCTGCTCAAGCGCAAGGACGTGACGCGCGCTCGTCAACGCCTGCGACGCGGGCCGCGAGGGCGAGCTGATCTTCCGCTACATCGCGCAGTACGCGAAGACCAAGCAAGCCGATCAAGCGCCTGTGGCTGCAGTCGATGACGCAGCGGCGCGATCCGCGACGGCTTCGAGCAGCTGCGCAGCGACGAGGCAGATGCGGCCGCTCGCCGACGCGGCGCGTGTGCCGCTCCGAGTCCGACTGGCTGGTCGGCATCAACGGCACGCGCGCGATGACCGCGTTCAACTCGAAGTCGGGCGGCTTCCAGCTGACGACGGTCGGCCGCGTGCAGACGCCGACGCTCGCCATCCTGGTCGAGCGCGAGGAGAAGATCCGCGCCTTTCGTGCCGCGCGACTACTGGGAAGTGCACGGCACGTTTCGCGCCGGCCGGCGGCGAGTACGCCGGCCGCTGGTTCGACGAGAACTTCAAGAAGCCGACGACGACGCCGACGCGCGCGCCGAGCGGCTCTGGGACGAGGCGCAGGCGCGCAGCGATCGCCGCGAAATGCGAGGGCAAGCCGGGCACCGTCACCGAAGAGACCAAGCCCTCGACGCAGCTGTCCGCCGCTGCTCTACGACCTGACCAGCCTGCAGCGCGAAGCCAACGGCCGCTTCGGCCTCTCGGCGCGCACGACGCTGTCGCTCGCGCAGGCGCTCTACGAAAAGCACAAGGTGCTGACCTATCCGCGCACCGATTCGCGCGCGCTGCCCGAGGACTACCTGCGCCACGGTCAAGGACGACGCTCGAAGCGCTGCGCGAATCGAACGCCTACGCGGCGTTCGCCGGCGCAGATCCTCAAGGCAAAATGGGTGAAGCCCAACAAGCGGATCTTCGACAACAGCAAGATCTCCGATCACTTCGCGATCATTCCCGACGCTGCAGCGCCGAAGACCTGAACGAGCTCGAGGCCAAGCTCTACGATCTGGTCGTCAAGCGCTTCCTCGCGGTGTTCTATCCGCCGGCGGAGTACCTGCTGACCACGCGCATCACGCGCGTCGCCGGCGAGCCGTTCAAGACCGAGGGCAAGGTGCTGGTCGACGCCGGGCTGGCTCGCGGTCTACGGCAAGGAAGCGCAAGCCGACGACGATGCCGACGCTCGCGCCGGTCAAGCCGAACGAGAAGGTGCGCGACCGAGGAGATCGAGGTCGTCGCCAACCAGACCAAGCCGCCCGGCGCGCTTCACCGAAGCGACGCTGCTGTCGGCGATGGAAGGCGCCGGCAAGCTGATCGAGGACGACGAGCTGCGCGAGGCGATGCGCGAGAAGGGCCTCGGCACGCCGGCGACGCGCGCGCAGATCATCGAAGGCCTGATCCTCGAGAAATACGTGCATGCGCGAGGGCGCGAGCTGCAGCCCGACCGCGAAGGCGTTCTCGCTGATGACGCTGTTGCACGGCCTGGGTATTCCGGAACTCTTTTCGCCGGAGCTGCACCGCGGAATGGGAATTCAAGCTTGCGCAGATGGAGCACGGCAAGCTCAAGCGCGAAGCAGTTCATGCGCGAAATCGTCAAGATGACGCCAGCACATCGTCGGTCAGGCGAAGAACTACGAGAGCGACACCATCCCCGGCGACTTCGCGACGCTGTCAGCGTCCGCTGCCCGAAATGCGGCGGCGAGGTGCACGAGAACTACAAGAAGTTCCAGTGCCAGTCACTGCGATTTCGGCATGTGGAAGATCGTCGCCGGCCGCCAGTTCGATGCTGCCGAGGCCGAGGCGCTGCTCTCGACCGCGAAGTGGGCCCGCTCGAAGGCTTCCGCAGCAAGCTGGGCCGGCCGTTCGCGGCCAAGCTGAAGCTCAACGACGCCAACGAGGTGTCAGTTCGACTTCGGCGACGGCTCGGGCGACGGCAGCGACGCCGAGGCGCCGGATTTCACGCGGCCAGGAATCGCTCGGGCCCGTGCCCGAAGTGCGGCATGCGGTGTTCGAGCTGCCCGCGGCACTACGTCTGCGAAAAAGCGGTCGGTCCCGAGAAGACCTGCGACTTCCGTTCCGGGCGGGTGATCCTGCAGCGTCCGGTCGAGCGCGCGCAGATGCAGAAGCTGCTTGGCGACCGGCAAGACCGATCTGCTGCAATTCGTCTCGTCGCGCACGCGCCGCCCGTTTGCCGCGTTCCTGGTGCGGCAGGGCGACGGCAAGATCGGCTTCGAGTTTCAGGCCAAGGATGGCGCCAAGGGCCGCGGCGGCCGCGGCGCGCGCAGCGGCCGCGTTGCGGGTGCTCGGCGCGCATCCCAAGGACAAGCGGCCGGTCGAGCTGCATGCGCGGGCGCTACGGTCCTTACGTCAAGCACGGCGCGGTCAACGCGACCTTGCCCGACAAGGATGGGATGGACGCGCTGACTCTGGAGGACGCCGTCGCGCTGCTCGCCGCAAAGTCCGGCAAGTCAAGCCAGGCACGGCGGCCGCGGTGCCCGGTCGCGGAAGGCGACCAGCGCTGCGTAGCCGAAAGTGGCCGCCACCAAGTCAGCGAAGGTGGCCACGGACCCAAGTCGGCCAAGCCGACGAAGGCGACCGCAGTCAAGTCACCGAAGGCAGTCAGGAAGAAAGTCGCCCGGGAACGCGCGACGCGACACCGCAAGCGCGCCGACGTGAGACTGCGATCCGCAAGCGTCGCCGTTCACGCGGCGCATGGCCCTAGAACGGCGTGACGCACCGACCGCCTTGCTCTGCGTCGTGATGCCGTCGACGGTGTAGCTAAACGTCGCGTGGCTCGCATCGGAGAACGAGAAGGTCACATTGCCGACCGTGTTGCCGACGAACTGCGCAACGTTGTAAGGCAGCCCGAAATGGCGTGCCCGTCGTCGCATAGATGGCCCCGGTGATGGTCGTGGCGCTGGTCCAGGTTCCGTTAGGCATGATGTAGAACACCGGCTTGCCGTCGAGCCCGTAGGTGTACCAGATCGCGACCAGCGTGTCGTAATGCTGGTTCAGCGTCAGGCCCCATCCGTCCTGCGAGAGTCCGCCCCACCACAAATCGCTGTAGTCGAGAGTGGGTCGGCGTAACGACGGGTCCGAACGGTTGCCGCGTCATGGCAAACGCTCCGCTCTGTCCGGTCGTCAGCACGTAGCTCAGCGTGCCGTTGCTGCTGTCCGAGAACTGAAACGACAGCGTTCCCGCCAGAAGTCCCGTCGCGGGCGGCGAGTAGTTGTTGAAAGGTGCGCCGACGGTCGAGTACATCGCTCCTGAAAAATCGTATGGCCCGGATTCCAGGTGCCGCCGGGCATCACAAACCAGCTCCCTTGCCGTTGGCGTCGTAGAGATACCAGGTCGCGAACAGGTGTCGTTGTGCTGGATGATGCTGATGCCGGTGCCGTTGTAGGTCTGTCCGAACCACCAGAGATCCGTGAAATTGACGCCGCCGGCGGCTACCTGCGCCGCCTGAACCGCGGCCTGCGCATTGACGATACCCGCACCGCAAAGACCCGTTCTGCAATTGGACGTGACGGGAAACGGCTTAGCCGACGAAGTAAGCAGCGTGCGCACCTGATCCGCGGTGAGATTGGGCGCCACTGCAAGCATCAGCGAGACGACACCGGCGGCGATCGGCGCGGAAAAACTCGTTCCGTTGAGATCGCGAGCACTATCGCCGACCGGCGTGGTCGTGCCGCTGTCGATGAGCGTGTAGATTCCGTCGAACTGCGGATACTGTCCGCCGGGCGCGCTGATGGTCAGCGTGGCGCCGAAGTTGCTGTAGTTGGCGCGGTTTCCGGCCGAATTGGTGGCTCCGACAGAAATGACTCCGCTGCAATTCGCGGGGCTGTGGTTGGCGACATCGTCGTGTTCGTTCCCCGCGGCAATCACGATCGCGCGTGTGACGCCATGCGCGAGCACCGCGTTGAATACCGACTGTTCGGCCGCCTCGCAGGCGCTCACATTGGAGTCGCCGAGACTCAGGTTGATCACCTGCGCCGGCGTGTTATTCGGTGGAACCCCGGGCACTGAAAGGCCGCCCGCCCACGCGACGCCGTCGAGAATGTCCGAAAACGTTCCGCCGCATTTGCCAAGCACGCGAACCGGGAGGATCTTCGCCGACCAATCGATGCCGGCGGTCAGGCATGATCGTTGCCGTTGGCGCCGATAACGGCGGAAACCGCCGTGCCGTGCCAGCTGCTGTCATCGACCGAACAATCCTCGCCACGTAGCGGACCATCGATGTCCGCCTGGGTTACCCAATCGCCGGGATCGGACGCGTCGGATCGCGTCCGTCGCCATCGTTGGCATCGAAGGCGGTGGAGATGAAGTCGTATCCCTGAATAAATCGGCCTGCAAGCCCCGCGTGCGGCCGGTAACCGGTATCGACCACGGCGACCACGACGTTGGGGCTCCCGGTCGTGATGTCCCAGGCGGCAAAGGCGCTGATTCCGGCGGAGCCGTTGCCGAGATACGTCTGCTGGTTGATGTACTGGTCGTTGGGAACGAACGTCGGCTTGAGCCGGCGGTCCGCGCTGCGCATATTCGACATCGGGATGGGTCGCGAGCTCGGCGGCAATCGCCCGCGCTTCGCTCAAAGGGACCGCGCGATCGAGCGCCACGACGTGCGCTTGCATGGCCATCTGCCGCACGTAGGAAAGCGTTCTGCCTCGGTCGGCGGCCAGCAACGCGAGACGATTCCGCAGCGGCAGCGCACGCCTCGCTGTAACTCGTCGTCCTTGAACTTGACGATCAGGTGCCGTGTCATCGACTCCGATGCGGGCGCCGCAAAGGGCGACGCCGCCCACAGCGCGAGCGCGACACCTAAGAGGATCCGGCGCCAACGAAAAATCACTGTCACCGGCTTGAACTAAACATCCAGGTTGCGCACGCCCAGTGCATTGGTCTCGATGAACTCGCGGCGCGGCTCGACTTCCTCGCCCATCAAGGTGGTGAATATCTCGTCCGACGCGATTCCATCGTCGATCTGAATCCTGAAGGAGGCGCCGCGCCTTCGGGTCCATTGTGGTTTCCCAGAGCTGCTCCGGATTCATCTCGCCCAAGCCCTTATAGCGCTGGATCGAAACGGCGCCGCGTGCCTCGGCGAGCAGCCAATCCAGCGCCTCCTTGAAGGTGCGGGCCGCCGCGCTCTTTCGCCGCGACGCACGGTCGCCCCGGCATGGATAAGACCTTGCAGTACCTCGCTGGCGGTCTTGATCTGTGCGTAGTCGCCGCTAGCCAGGAAGTCGGCGTCGAGCCCTGTTGTGTGCGGCGTGCCGTGTCGCGTACGGACAATCACCAGCCGCTGCAGTTCCGTCTCGCCGTCGTAACGGGCCTGGACGCTGACCTCCGGGTCGGCGATTGCGGCTTGCAGCGCGGCGGCGCTTTGCGCCGCGGCCACCGGTCCCCGAGCTCGAGCTTCACGCCTGTCAGCAGCGCATGCAGCGCGCCGGATCGATCAGTCGCGATACGCGATCGATCACGGCTTCGGCGAGGAGATACTGCCGCGCGACATTCTCGAACGCCTCGGTGGAAAGTGCCTGTTGGCCGACGCCGGGAACGAGCTCGGCGTTCTTCAACGCGACCTTGAGCAGATGCTGCTTCAGGTCGTGATCGTCCTTCGAGATACGACTCTTCCTTGCCCTGCTTGACCTTGTACAGCGGCGGTTGCGCGATGTAGATATGCCCGCGCTCGACCAGGTCCGTCATCTGGCGGTAGAAGAACGTCAGCAACAGGGTGCGGATATGCGAACCGTCGACGTCGGCGTCGGTCATGATGATGATGCGGTGATAACGCAGCTTGTCGATGTTGTATTCGTCCTTGCCGAAGCCCGTCCCCAGCGCGGTGATCAAGGTGACGATTTCCTGCGAGCTGATCAGCTTCTCGAATCTGGCGCGCTCGACGTTGAGGATCTTGCCGCGCAGCGGCAGGATCGCCTGGAACTTGCGGTCGCGCCCCTGCTTGGCCGATCCGCCCGCGGAATCGCCCTCGACCAGGTAGATCTCGCATAAAGCCGGATCGCGCTCCTGACAATCGGCGAGCTTGCCCGGCAAGCCCATCCCATCGAGCACTCCCTTGCGGCGCGTGAGTTCGCGTGCCTTGCGCGCGGCCTCGCGGGCCCGCGCGGCCTCGACAATCTTGCCGCAGATGATGCGCGCGTCGGCTGGATTCTCGAGCAGAAATTCGTTGAGCTTGCTGCCCACCACATCCTGCACGATGGGCTGCACCTCCGAGGAGACAAGCTTGTCCTTGGTCTGCGACGAGAATTTCGGCTCCGGCACCTTGATCGACAGGACGCACGTGAGTCCCTCGCGCATGTCGTCACCGGTCGTCTCGACCTTGGCCTTCTTGGCCAGCTCCTCCTTCTCGATGTAGCTGTTCAGCGTACGAGTCATTGCCTGACGAAGACCGGTCAGGTGGGTTCCACCATCGCGCTGCGGAATGTTGTTGGTGAAGACCTGAACCGATTCGGCATACGAATCGTTCCACTGCATCGCGATGTCGACAATCACGCCGTCCTTCTCGCCGAGGGCGTGAAATATCTTCGAGTGCAGAACGCTCTTGCTGCGGTTCATGTACTCGACGAAGGCCTTGATGCCGCCCGAGAACGCAAAGTTCTCGCTCTTTCCGTCGCGCTGGTCGACGAGCTCGATCTTGACGCCGTTGTTCAGAAAGGACAGTTCGCGGATCCGCCGGGCCAGAATCGTCGTAGTGGAATTCGATATTGGCGAACGTCGTTTTCGCCGCCATGAAATGCACCTCGGTCCCGCGACGCTCGGTCGGGCCGGTCACCGCCAGCGGCGCAACCGCGACGCCGTCCCGGAATTCCATCTGATATGCGAAGCCGTCGCGCCAAATCCGCAGCTTGAGCCATTCCGACAGCCCGTTGACCACGGAAACGCCGACGCCGTGCAGCCCGCCGGAAACCTTGTAGGAATTCTGATCGAACTTGCCGCCCGCATGCAGCTCGGTCATGACGATCTCGGCCGCGGAACGCTTCAGCTCGTCGTCGTGCTTGATGTCCGTCGGAATTCCGCGCCCGTTGTCGACCACCGAGATCGAATTGTCGGCGTGTATGACTACCTTGATGTCGTCGCAATACCCGCGAGCGCTTCGTCGATGGCGTTGTCCAGCACTTCGAACACCATGTGATGCAGCCCCGTGCCATCGGACGTGTCGCCGATGTACATGCCGGGCCGCTTGCGCACGGCCTCGAGGCCTTTGAGCACCTGGATGCTGTTGGAATCGTAGTCGCTGCCGTTGTCGATCGGCTTGGGATTCGGTTCAGTCATGCGCTAATTTCTCTTTCTTTATGGCCTTCTAATGCGCCGACGCCGACTCGGAGTCGGCGCCACAGGCGGGGCTCACACGTGCATTTTCGTCAGATGCGCATCGGCATCACGACGTACTTGTAATCACCGCGATCGGGCATCGTGATCAGCGCGCTGGAATTGGCGTCTCCGAAAGCCAGGAGGACGCGTTCGGTCGCGAGATTATGCAGAACGTCCAGCAGATAAGTGATGTTGAATCCGATGTCGAGCGCTTCGCCCTTGTAGTCGATCTCGAGCTCCTCTTCCGCTTCTTCCTGTTCACTGTTGGTGCAGATAATCTTGAGCTGATCGGTGCCCAGAACAAGTCTGACGCCGCGAAATTTTTCGTTCGAAAGGATGGCCGCGCGCTGCAGCGCCTGCAAGAGTTCGGTCCGCGAAAGATCGATCTGCTTCGAGTGCCCCGTCGGAATGACACGGTTATAGTCCGGAAACTTTCCGTCGACCACTTTGCTCACCAATTCGATGTTGGCGAAGCGAAACCGCACCTGATTTGCGAGCAGATCGATGGTCAGCTCGTCGTCGCTTTCTTCGAGAAGCTTGCCGACCTCCAGCACGGTCTTGCGCGGAAGGATCACTTCCTGTCGTGTGTAGCTTCCGGGAACCGAAAGGCTGGCGTACGACAGCCGGTGGCCGTCTGTCGCCACCGTCTGCAGCGAGCCCTTGTCGACGACCAGCAACATTCCGTTGAGGTAATAGCGGATGTCCTGCTGCGCCATCGCGAATTCGGCAAGCTTGAGCAGACCGCGAAAATCGCGTTGCGGCAGCGTGATCGTCTGCTGTTGTTCCTGCGCAACGCTGATGCGCGGGTAATCGCCGGCCGGCAGCGTTTGCAGGTTAAAGCGCGAGCGATTTGCGCGCACGACCATCTTGCTCGCCGAGGTGTCGACATTCAACGTCGCATCGTCGGGAAGGGCCCTCAACAGATCCTGCAGCTTGCGTGCCGCGACGGTTACCGACTGGTCTTGCTTTCCGGCGAGCTCGCTGTGTGCGGTGATCTGCATTTCCAGATCGGTTGCGGTCATGAACAGCCGCCCGTCCTTTTGCTCGACGAGGACGTTGGCGAGTATTGGCAAAGTATGCCGGCGCTCGACAATGCCTGAAACGGCCTGCAATGGCTTCAGCAATGCGTCTCTTGGTATTTGCTTTAATTGCATTATCTCAACCTAAGAACAGCTAATAGGAGATTGCATGCAACCGGGACAAGTACGGAAATCCCAGCGTTGTCCGGCACTTGGAGCAATGCCTCGCGCTGTACAAATCGTGTGTAGCCTGTTGATGGTTTGGGGATAGAAACTGAGGTGCGCATTTGAGGCGGTTAATCAACAAATTATAAACTGTTTCGAGGTCGATTCATACAGTGTCGGGACTAGTTCCGAAGGACCTGCAGCAGGAAATTCACGTCGTGACTCATTTCCGGCAGGGATTCGCGAAGCTTCGCGATTTGGCGGCAGGCATGGAGCACGGTCGTGTGGTCGCGACCGCCGAAATTGCTGCCGATTTCGGGAAGCGAAAGCTGGGTAAGTTCCTTGGCCAGCGCCATCGCGACCTGGCGCGGCCGGGCGATCGCGCGCGACCTCTTTTTCGAGTGCATGTCGGAGACCCGGATCTTGTAGTAGTCAGCAACGGTTTTTGGATGTTCTCGATCGAGATCTGCCGATTCTGCACCGCGAGCAGATCGCGCAGAGCGTCCTTGGCGACGGTCAGCGAAATCTCCTGGCCGTGGAAGCTGGAGTACGCGGTGACACGCTTCAGCGCGCCTTCGAGCTCGCGCACGTTGGAACGGATATGCTTGGCGATGAAGAATGCGACTTGCTCGTCGAGCTTCATTCCTGTCTGTGCAGCCTTGGACAGAAGAATCGCCACCCGCATTTCGAGCTCGGGCGGCTCGAGCGCTACGGTGAGACCCCATCCGAAGCGGGAGATGAGCCGTTCCTCGATGCCGGCAATTTCCTTGGGATAGGTGTCGCACGTGATCACCACCTGCTTGTGCGCCTCGATCAGCGTATTGAAGAGGTAGAAGAACTCCTCCTGGGTGCGGCTCTTGTTGCTGAAAAACTGGATGTCGTCGATGAGCAGAAGGTCGAGCGATCGGTAATAACGTTTGAAATCGTCGAACGCCTTGTGCTGATAGGCGCGAACGACGTCGGACACATACGTCTCGGCATGGATGTAGCGGATGCGTGCGCTTGGATTGTTTTCGAGGATATGATTGCCGATGGCCTGGATCAGATGCGTCTTTCCGAGACCGACGCCGCCGTACACGAACAGCGGGTTGTACGAGGTCGGATGCTCGGCTACCTGAAGCCCGCCTGCGCGGGCGAGTTGATTGGCCTTGCCGGACACGAAGGTCTCGAACGTGAATCCCGGATTGAGGCTCGCCTGCTCGCCACGGCGACGCTGCCACGGGCTTCGGATTCCGGGGCGCTCGGGGCAGTCGCAGGATCGCCGGCGCGGGGCGGTCCGCTGCATCGGCGACGACGAAATGCGAGCCGCAAGCGGACGGCCCACCGCGACCGCCGCAAGCTCTTCGATGCGGCCCGCGAAGCGCTCCTTGACCCACTGCAGCACAAAGCGGTTGGGCGCAATCAGGCGCAATCCTTCTCCGGCGAGCTCGAGCCGAAGCGGGCGTATCCAGGTGTTGAACTGCTGTTGCGTCAACTCGCGCTGAAACGACTCGAGGCAACTCTGCCAGAATGCGGGGGTCGACATGGATAGCTGCGGGGAGCCAAGCTGGAAAAAGAGCGGGCACCGTGTGGGGCCCGTCGAACGCCATTGTACTCCGCTCGAAGCCGAGTTATCCACAGCGCGCCAGCGACGATGATCCTTGACAGAGTGGTACGCAAAGCGCTCTAATGTAAGGCTTTTTCCATCGAAGGCGGCACCATGAAACGTACCTACCAACCCTCCGTCGTTCGCCGCAAGCGAACGCACGGTTTCCGTGCCCGCATGAAGAGTATTGGCGGGCGCAAGGTTCTCCGCGCTCGCCGGGCGAAGGGCCGCACGCGGCTCGCGGTCTGAACGCGGCGTCCGGCGCTGCCAACACCTCTCTGACCTCGCCCGCAGCGATAGGCTCGAACCAACGCCACCGGCTCCGGGGCGCTGCGGCATTTGCCGGTTTGTTTCAGGCAGGTCGGCGTCTTAACGGGGCGCATCTCCAGCTGCTCGCGTCACCCGCGGAACGCGCGGTCGGCCGGGTCGGATTCGTCATCGGCAAAAGCAGCTTGCCAGCGCACGTCGAGCGCAACTACCTGCGGCGGCTTCTTCGCGAAGCGGTGCGCCGGCACAGGCCCGCCTTGGACGCGTTCGATATCGTGCTTCGGTTGCGGATACCCTGTTCGCCGGCGACGCTGCCCGGCCTGTTGCATGAAGCGTCCGAGCTCCTCGATACCCTGACGGATGCACGCCATCGATGAAAGCGCTGCTGCTGTCCCTGCTGCGGGCCTACCAATACGCACTGCGTCCATTGATGGGTGCCAACTGCCGCTTTTTCCCGAGCTGCTCCGATTACGCTCGCGAGGCCGTCGAGCGCCATGGCGCGGCGAAGGGTGCGTGGCTGGCGGCCCGCCGCGTCGCTCGGTGTCATCCGTATCATCCGGGCGGGTACGACCCGGTTCCTTGAGCAAGACTCGAGAGCTTTCTTACTTCTGACTGGTTCATGGATACCCAACGTCTGATCCTGTTCGTCATTTTTCTTTTCGGCGCTGTTCCTCTGGGAGCGCTGGCAGGCCGAGCATCGGCCGCCGGTCCCGCCACCGGCAACGCAGCAAGCAGCGCCATCGAGCGGTTTGGATGCTCCCGTTCCTGCAGGCGCGATCACGCCGCCGCCGGTACCAGCGCTATCCCACCGACGCTACCCGGCGCGGTGCCGGGAGTCGTCACCGCCACGAGCTCGCCGAGCGAGAAAGTCGTCGTCAAGACCGATCTGTACACGGCCACGGTCGACACCCTTGGCGCGGTTCTGACCGAGATCGATCTCGCGGCGCACCGTGATACCTACGACGAGCAAGCCGTACGTACTGCTGCAGAAAAACGCCGAGCGGACCTTTGTCGCGCAGACGGGATTGCTAGGCGAGGGACTTCCGAACCATCGAACGCTTTGGCAGGCGCTGCCCGGGCCGCGCGAGCTGGCTCCCGGCGTGAACGAGCTCGTGCTCAAGCTGCAGGCGACGGCTGCCAACGGCATCAAGGTCGAGCAGAAGCTGACGCTTTCATCGCGGCAGCTATGTCATCGACGTCGCGTACGACATAACCAACACCGGCACTGCACCGATCGCGCCTTACGCCTATTTTCAGTTCACGCGCGACACCAAGGCGCCGGTGGTGCAGAGCTCGATGGCACCGTCCGCGTATACCGGGCCCGTGCTCTATAACGAGACCGACAAGTTCAAGAAGATCGAATTCTCCGACCTCGACAAAATCGCCGCCGAACCGAGTCGCAAGCTTCCGTACACGAAAAACACCGACAACGGCTGGGTCGGCATGGTCGAGCATTATTTCGTCGCCGCGTGGCTGCCTCCCGACGCAGCCGAAAACGCCGCGCGAGTTCTACGCCAAGAAGCTCGACAACGGGCTCTACGCCGACGGCGTCATCATTCAGGCCGCGCCGATCGCGCCCGGAGCGACCGGCGAAATCAAGGTGCCGCTCTACGCCGGCCCGCAGGAGCAGGACACGCTGAAGAGCCTCGCGCCGGGACTCGATCTGGTCGGTCGACTACGGCATCTTCACGGTGCTTGCCGCGCCTTTGTTCTGGCTGTTGAAGTGGCTGAACGGCCTGGTGCACAACTGGGGCTGGGCGATCGTGCTCTTGACCATCATCATCAAGAGCGTGTTCTACCCGCTCAATCATGCCAGCGCGCGCTCGATGGCGAAGATGAAAGTGATCGCGCCCAAGCTCAAGGCCTTGCAGGCGCAATACGGCAGCGACAAGCAGCAGCTGCAGATGAAGATGATGGAAATGTACAAGACCGAGAAGATCAATCCACTCGGCGGCTGCCTGCCCATCCTGGTCCAGATTCCGGTGTTCATCGCGCTGTACTGGGTGCTGCTTTCCGCGGTGGAGCTCCGCCACGCGCCATGGATCGGCTGGATTCGCGACCTTTCCGCGCCCGATCCCTGGTTTCGTGCTGCCGGTCATCTACGCGATCACCGCCTACTTGCAGGTGAAGCTGTCGCCGACGCCCATTCAGGACCCGGTGCAGGCCAAGGTGATGCAGATCATGCCGATCGCGTTCTCGGTGATGTTCATCTTTTTCCCGTCAGGCCTGGTGCTCTACTGGCTGATCAACAACTCGCTGCAGATTTTCCAGCAATGGCATATGAACCGCGTGCTGGAGCGGGAGTCCGCTGTCGCCGCCGCCAAGAGACGGTAATGAGACGAGGGCGGTAATGAGGAAGGTCGTGAGACGGTGGCGGTGACGCGACCGAGAGGCTGATGCTGTGAACTCCAGCCGGCGGCCGCCTCGCGCCGCCTCCTGCCTGACGCTACGCGTGTCCAAATCCGCTGACACGGACGTCATCGCCGCGATCGCAACGCCGCCCGGTCGCGGCGGCATCGGCATCGTCCGGGTTTCGGGAGCGGACCTCACCCCGATCGTCGAGGGCATAGTCGGCCGCCCGCTGGCGCCTCGCGTGGCGACGAGCGCAACTTTCCGCGGCGCACAGGGCGACGCGCTCGATCAGGGCATCGCACTCTTCTTCTCCGCGCCGGCGTCGTACACGGGCGAAAACGTTCTCGAGCTGCAGGGACACGGCGGCCCTGCCGTCCTGGCGCTGGTGCTGAAGCGCTGCCTCGATCTCGGCGCCCGCCTTGCCGAGCCGGGCGAGTTCACCAAGCGCGCGTTTCTCAACGACAAGATCGACCTCGCACAGGCCGAAGCGGTTGCCGATCTCATCAGCGCCACGACGGCGCGCCGGCGTTCGCGCGGCAACGCGCAGCCTGGTCGGCGAATTCTCGCGCGAGGTCCACGCGCTGCTCGATCGATTGGTGGAGCTGCGGGTATTCATCGAAGCGACGCTCGATTTTCCGGAGGAAGACGTCGACTTCATCCGTACCGCGGACGTCGCCGGCAAGATCCAGCGCCTGCAGCAAACCCTCGATGGCCTGCTCGCGCGCTCTCGCCAGGGACGGCTCCTGCTCGAGGGCCTCGAAGTCGTCCTGATCGGACAGCCCAATGTCGGCAAGTCGAGCCTGCTCAATCAGCTCGTCGGCGAGGATCGTGCGATCGTGACACCGGTTGCCGGCACGACGCGCGACGCGATTCGCAGCAGCGTCGAGGTCGACGGGCATTCCGCTGCACATCATCGATACCGCGGGTCTGCGCGAGACGGGCGACGCCGTCGAGCAAGTCGGCATCGCGCGGGCGTGGGCGGAAATCGAGCGGGCCGATCTGGCGCTGCGTTATCACCGACGCGCGAGCGCCGCAGCATGCGGAGACACGGCGATCGTCGCCAGGCTACATCCGACGCTGCCGCGAGTGGTCGTGCGCAACAAGATCGACCTGGCGGGTGTCCAAGCCCGCCGCAGCACCATCGACGGTAACGCCGAGATCTGGTTGTCGGCGAAGACCGGCGCCGGAGTCGATCTGCTGCGCCAGGCGATTCTGGAGCTCGTCGGCGCGGAAGAAAATACCCACGACGCCTTTCTCGCGCGTGAGCGCCATTTGCGAGCGCTCGGCGCGGCTCGCGGACATCTTGCGCTCGCGGTGACGCACCTGCATCCTGCTGTCCGCCCCCGCGCTCGGAGCTTTGCGCCGAGGAGCTGCGCCAGGCGCATGACGCGCTCGGCGAGATCACCGGAGCGCACACCGCGGATGATCTGCTGGGTGCGATCTTCAGCCGTTTTTGCATCGGGCATGGTATCAAGTTTCATCTCAATTGATCGCCTTCGCCCGGCTTCCCTTAAACCCTCTCCTGGGGTAAAGGTCGATACCTCCACCAGGCCAGGCTGGTAGAGCATGGATACGAGTGTCCTCTCGACGAATCTGAGAAAAAGTCGGTCGATGGAAGTGATAACTTTGTTTGAGCAGAATCCTTGAGCGCACTTGGTCATGGCATGGTTGCTCCCGCAGATTTGAATATCGGCGATCGCGGCTGACGAATTGCGGCCCTGATCTGTCGAGGACGGCGACACGAAGAGCCGCCGCAGATCTATGCAGGTCCCGGAACTGCGTGCCCCCAGCGCCATCGTTGAGCCGCAGAGGAGAAAATTCAGCAGAGATCCGCTTAATCTGACGGGCCCCAGCTATTAGGCAGAGATTCTTCCTTGCGCCGTGCCCACCACGGGATGGTTTGATGGCTGTAAGAATACGTCTCTTCAGATCACTCTCCCAGTCTCAGAGCGCCGCACCGCCACGCTTTGGCGATGGCGATCATCCGTTCGTCCTCGAATACTGTAGATTGCAGGCAGTCCGATGCCATGATTCTGCATACAAGGGGAGTGCATCGTGGCAGGCAGAATTTCTGAGCCCCTGTTGTGCTTATTACTTCCTGCAAAACTGGGTCAGATGTAACTAATAATGCCACCAATAAAGTGATTCCGAAGGCCGATGTCATCATGAGGGAGCCAGTCTGCCAGACTCTATGCTTGGCCCGCGCACTAGAATTACTAAGGGGTTTTCGTCTGTCGATGAATTTACTACCTCGAGAGCGGCACAGCGTTCCGCTTTTGGAGTATCACTCAGGGCGGAGGCGGTCACTCAAGCGCCAGGCTAGTTATGCCTTGCCGGAAAGTCTGGAAGTGTCCCTGGGCTCTTCTCTGCTGCGCTGCCGCGCGGCACGGCGTGATCGCTTCCTCAGGGCATGCTTTTTTGGTTTCGACACGCGCAGCGCCTCTTACATACTCGCAATCGGCAGCTTACCGGGCTCTGGCTAGCCAGCCTTATCAGGCGCTGCATGCCAGTGAACCGAAAGAACGAGGGTGTGTGCGCACTGTGGTGGTAAGCGCCAGCCCCGGACCTAATCGCCCCAGCGGTTCATCCGAGTCGTCTGTGATCAGTGTGCTCCGTAAGCCCACCGATTCCAAGGTCCGAGCGCAGAAAGGTCCGAGCCACTGCAGCTCGATCGGCGCTCTGCATGGTGGCATGCCCTCTCTGCATAGCGATCGGGCAATGTGGTCCCCAGGACTCACGCCTGAGCAAGGCCAGTCAGTGGCAAAACATGGATGCAATGTGGCAAATTGGTGGTGTCGCGCTGGTCAGCTGGCCGACCAGGGAGAAGTGCGAGGCGCGACCTGGTTCATGGGATCCGAACGCGTGCCGGCGGAAGCAGTCGGAAGGCCAACGGAGCGCTGCTGTGCTCCCGAAGGGCTCCTTTCCGTGAATGCGGCGACCGGGGTTAATCCGCTTACTTGCGTGAGACCCCTTGATCCGCCCGTCTTTAGTGGAGACGGTATCGTGATCCTCCGATACCGTGGTCGACAACCGCTGAAATCTGTCACTTTGCCCTATCGTATGGGCGAGAGACTCTGCTGCTGGGACCACCGACCGAGAGGTGGCGCAAAGGCGGGTAATCCTAGTCTCCCAAAAAGCGCGCATCCACGTTATCAGTACGCTCGAACCCGTCGCGCGTCTTGCCCTGACGATAGAAAAGGTAGGGGGTCGCTACGTCATTGGCGAACCGCCTCGTTAGCATCAGGAGCACTTTCTTGGTTCTCGTGAGTGCGACAACAAGTCGACAGATTTCGATGTCCTGGATATTTGCTGCATCATGAGGTAGATCGCCTGCATGTAGGCCGACGATAAACACATGCTGTGCCAGACAATCCCCTTCGCGCCTTCGTAGGAGAGTCATCTTTATATAGGACGGTTGTCTACCCGGCCTGCATCCGCGACCTGTCCTTCCTGGACATGCTGAGCGGCCCACTCGGTTGCCTCGTTTAGTATCGCGGCTCGCCGTTCAGCAGGAATCGCTGTCATGAGTGCAGCGTCGTCGTCGTTGCCTCTCGAACGCACCGAGCAGCGAACGCTTCAGTTTCGATGCGAGCACGATTCGCCAACCCAGATTTGCGTCGGGGGTTTCATTGAGTATCTCTAGTCCCTGATTTCGGTCAGAGCCGGTGTATCAGCACGCGCATCAATCGCGAAGCCTACCCTTGTCAAATGTTGTTCGATTTGTCGCAGGTATTGTTTGTTACCAATAATAAGCACCGCTGGCTCGTGTCTCTCCCGCGCTTCATCGATCTCTTCCTGAGTTATTGTGCCGATGTATCGCTCCAAATACCGTCCAAGTAATTTGCATTCAATCGCTGAACGGTAGTAGTGACGAGTCCGATCGTGGGGTATCGACGACTATCTTCTCCCTTCACTGGGCTCGTAGTGCCGATACGGCTTGTCAATCCGTCCATGCAGTTTTCGGATTGCGCGTGCCCGTTGAATTACATCATTCACAGCGTCGACAATTACTTCTGGGCAGCGCATGCAAAGGTAGATTGAAAACCTCGTACTGCCCTCCGGCGTAAAGCGCACGAATATGATCCCAGCTTGCAGGCTCGGAGTTGGCCATAAAGCGCTTGATCGTCATCTCCTGCAACAACTATAGGACTGCTGAGAGCGAGCAATTCGATAACACCACGCTTCCATTTGATTGAAGTCCTGATATTCATCTATCAAAACGAGTTCATATGGAGCGATGGGAGCCGTGTCATCAAGAAGTCGCTCATACGTTCGATAGACACTGTCATCAAAATCCACTGCATCGTAGTAATTCGCCCGACCGAAATAGAACGCAATCTCATCTTCGCTGCCTCGCAGATGGCGCATCAGAGTCAATAAAGTGCGGCGGCTCCGATCTACGCAACCAGTCCCAATCCTTTCTAATGAGAGAAGCCAAACCAGGCAGACAACGAAAGTCATGGGTCAAGCCGTTGCGGAGATACTCGTGCCGATGCAGAAAGCGACTGACAGAACCCGTGGAGGTGTAAACCTGGGCGAGGTCTCCGAGGCTTCGCTCAAGATCAGATTTGAGATTGTTGATAAATGTCAAAACAAGACGGCGGTCGCGCTCACCGGGGTTTGATTCAAGTAGCTTACGAAAAAGGCTGGTCTTCCCCCAGCCCCAGGCCCAGCAACGACGAGTTTTCGTCGGCTGGCGGAACAGAAGGACTTGGTCACAGCTTCCCGTAGCTCGGCTTCAACATCGTTTGTCATCGAGTAACTACAGCATAGAAATGCATTTCAGTGTTGGTTCCGCTTAGTTTGGCTTTTGGAGGAAACTTCGCTTCATGAGGATAGCCAACGTATGAGAATGTACTCGCCACGATAACCAATTATCGTGAGCAAAAATCGGACGACTACTTCGCGTATGACCGTCACATGAGTCCAGAGGTCTGCGTCCTCGGGTTTCATGTCTTCGTAGTACTGGCCCCGATGAACAACTCGATTACGTGCTTGCACTGCGGCACGCAGGCTTTCGTCGAAATCCCGTCGAGCGGAACTTGCCAGCGCCTCGCGAGTGTATCGAGCTTACGCAACAGCGCCCGGCGGTTGAGGTCCGCCAGTTTCTCGTCGAGGTCAAGCAACGCGTCCGCGGCCCGGGCTGGAGACCATTCCGCGGAGGCATTTACGAATGACGTCACGCAGTATGCGCACTCGTCTTCTTGAAGACAGTTGGTGCTTCAATGAGTGCTTCGGACGGGTCGAGATTGGAGTCGATGAGGTTCTCTAATGCGGTCATTGCGCAGACAAGGCGTATTTCGTTATACGTTCCCTCCATCACCCAACCACTCGATCGCGAAGAAAACGCGGTTTGCCAATACCGGCGGGTTGAAAAAGGACTCTACCGCTGACTTGAAGATGGCTTCCTGCCGCATAAAGTTAATCGTTGGAAGCGCAGCAGAGGCTTGGGTTTGAGACCATGCTTTTACCTCAACCTCGGTGCCCGCGAAGAACTCGACGATCGGCGCTCGCAGGAGCGAAGCAGCCGCAGATCGACATGACGCGGCGAATGTGCTCCGAAAGGCGCCCCCTGCTTCCTCACGCCAAGCCTCTCACGTTTTCCGGAACAGTGGACGCGTGAATCGAGACTGTTCCGCTGAGTAGGGTTGAGGTCGGGGCCCGAGTCGTTACCCGCCACACTGACGGTCCCCAGGCGGCACGTCGTTTGATGCGAGGGAAATTCCGAAATCCTCGGAGGTGCATCTGGAACACTGGCAGTGATGCGGGAGATGCAAGCGGACGATGGAACACGGCAGTCAGACACCTGCCTGCTATCTCTATTCGATTACCCGAGGCGTCGAAACTGTGGGAACAACGGTCGAGATGAAGATCGTCAGTTTCGAAGCGGGTTCGGTCGGGTGCAATTCCAGGCGAACCGGAGAGTCTCCCCGGCGAGAGCCTTCGTGGTAAAAAGCCGTAACGAGGGAATTTCGACTCGTCGGTGAACGGCAACGGATCGAACCCGAAGGTTATTTCGCCCGAGGCATCAACACTGATGCGCACATCCAGACGAAGTTCGTTTCCGTCTTGAGAGAGGTTCCGGAGAATAGCCGTGGTTCCGACAGGTCATCGCTCTTGGACATCGATCATCTCGCTTCGCGCGCTCTGGATCTCCCGGAGACATTCTAGGACCTCGACATGAAAGACTGCGACCGCGGGAGCGGAAGAAACGGCATCTGTGTCCAAGAAAGTGTCAAGGTTTACAGATGATCCGCGATAAGTCTAATCACGGCGGATACTTACCGCATTTCGCCCTGGTCTGCATCGGCAAATGACCGACGTCCCGGAGGGTCCCAGAAGAATGGCACTAATTCAGAAGACTTTATGGCTGATCCCACGCGATGGACTGTTGGTGTTAGGTGGTATGGTTGAAAGATGAAAATCCGAAGGTCAATGGAACGAGATGCTGCTGAACTAGCCCGATTGCATCGAGGCACGATTCGCCATGTCAATAGCAGGGACTATTCACCTGCGCAAATTGAAGCGTGGGCGGGTCGTACAAGTGCCGCAAAGTTTCGCCGACATCACCATACTCATATTCGATTCGTTGCCACGGAGCAGGGCAAGATTATTGGATTTGCCGATTTCGGCAAAGATGGCAGCTTCGGTGGCCTCTATGTTCACAAAGATTTTGTTGGCAAAGGCGTCGGCACCAAACTTATGAAAAAGTTAGAAGAGATGGGCGAGAAGAGAGGGCGTAAAAGTATTTGAATTTCTTTCTACGAAAACTGCAAAAGCACTTTACGAACGGAAGGTTATCTGTGCCTTGGAAAGAAAGTGTATCGCGTCGGTGATCGGAAATTGATCGTGTACAATGCGAAAGACGCTAGCTCAAAATCGATGATCGAGATCGTCCCATACGATCCCGGTTGGGCGCGCGATTTGTGGCCGAGGCGGCCTGCATCCGCGAGGCAATGGGCAGCCTTGCCTTGCGAATCGATCATGTGGGTTCCACATCGGTACCTGGCCTTGCCGCAAAGCCGGTCATTGACATTCAAGTCTCAGTCGCATCGCTTGGGACACTGGGCATATATGCAGATACGCTTGCCAAACTCGGGTACAGCCGCATTCCCCGATCCCGGCGACTCGATCTCATCCATTCTTCCAAAAGCCAGCCACGTGGCCCAGCACGTACCACATCCATTTGTGCGTCCTTGGCTCGGAGCAAGAAAACCGGCATATTGCTTTTCGTTGACTATTTGCGCAGCCATCCGACAGTCGCAGCCGAGTATGTCGAAATCAAGCGGAGCTTGGCCGCAGCACATGACGGTGCAACTCTTGAATCTCGCAGGACGTTATTCGCTCTCAAAGACCGAGTTCGTCAATTCCGTGCTGGAGCAAGCATTATCGGCGGGCTTCCACTTGCGTGGAGAGGCCCCGAGGCGCTTAGCCACTACCTCGAAAAGTGAAGTCGCTCTGTGATGCGGCACCGCTGGCGCAGAACCGAAACGAGCCATCTCTACAAAGGATCGAAAGTCGATCGGCATCGCGACGCTGTTCTCAAAGTGCTTACAAAAAACGGCAAAGCGGATGAGCGATCTGGCGCTATAGCACTCCCTTCTCTTCGACGGACATGGCGCAGTTCGGCTTCTTCGGAGTATTGATGACGAAGCTCAGCTATTGGAGTAACGTTCCAGGCCCGGACCTTAGTGAGCTCAGTAAAAACTGGTCATGACGACGAAGCAAACCGAGGAGTTGCAGAATGTAATAAGCAGATTACACAGCGTCTCACCTCAGGAGAAGCCAGAGGGTCCTCATTCCGCTCGATCCGGCGCTTTCGATCACTGGCTGAAAAAGCGAGAAGTACGACGAGGGTATCGGCGCACGCACTGGATCTGCGTAAAAGCCGCACATATTGCTCGAGTGTTACTCGACCAGCCGCGAGTCTGTTCAGGGTCCTTCACGGGGACATACATCATGAGAACGTCCGCCACTCGGCCCGCGGATGGATCGCGATTGATCGAGGTCTGTGGGGTGAGCGAACCTACGATGCTGCAAACACAGTATGTAATCCGGTTAGCGTGCCAGGAGTCGTTCATGATGAGGATCGGCTCTTCCGTGTCGCAGGGCTCTTGCCAATTGGCAAAGATAGATCGTGATCGTCTGCTCCGCTTTGTGTTCGTGCACGCCGCACTCTGGGCCGCTTGGTCGCTCGAAGATAGACAGGATCAACTCACGCGCTGAAGATGGCGACTATTCTGGACTCACGTTTCGCTCTGAGCAAGGAAGGTCCAGCACGGGCCCAGTGCGCCGTAGGTTGCTTGTGATAGACGCATGATGCATCGGAAAATAATTGCGTGTGCGGATTTGGAGCCAGTGAGGCTAATTCAAATGACACAAACGAGCGCCCGGCCACGCCGCCGTGTGGCGAAGCACGGCCGCAGTGCTCTTGGGGTTTTTCGCGGTCGTTGTTCTTTCGCTCGGCACCGACCAGGTGCTGCATGTGCTCGAGGTCTATCCGCCTTGGGGCCAGCCGATGCACGACCCGGGCTTGATTCTCATGGCGTTGGCCTATCGGACCGTCTACGCCGTCGTGGGCAGCTACATCGCCGCAAGGTTCGCACCCTACGCGCCGATGCGTCACGCCATGGCCTTGGGGTTTGTAGGGCTCGTATTGAGCACGGCCGGTGCCATCGCGACGATCCCGATGAACCTGGGCCCAGCCTGGTACCCGATCGCGCTCGTGCTCACCGCCCTGCCCTGTGCCTGGCTGGGCGGAATTCTTTACCGTGTCAGGCATGCGGTAGACTTCCCCGATACGACGAAGACGAGACGCGTCAAATGAAAGGCGCGCACGATTTCGGATCGGGGAGAACGGGTTGTCGATCTATGCGCTGAAGCCGAAATTCCAGGCGCTGCTGCGACCCTTGACCGCCGCGTTGGCGCGAAGCGGCGTGACGGCCAATCAAGTGACGCTTGCCGCCGCCGTCGTGTCGATCGCCCTCGGTGTGTTCATCGCGTATCGAGCGCCGGAACGCTGGCCCTTTCTGCTGCTGCCGCTGTGGATGTTCCTGCGCATGGCGCTTGAACGCGATCGACGGCATGCTCGCGCGCGAGTTCGGTCAGAAAAGCCGGCTCGGCGCGTACCTCAATGAGCTGACCGATGTCGTGTCCGATTCGGCCTTGTATCTGCCATTCGCATTCCTGCCGCCCTTTTCGCCGCTGTGGACCGGCATCGTGATCGTGCTGGCGGTGCTTTCCGAATTTGCCGGCGTCCTGGGTCCTGCGGTCGGCGCGTCGCGCCGCTACGACGGGCCGATGGGCAAGAGCGATCGTGCGTTCGTGTTCGGTGCGCTCGGCATCTGGGCCGGCCTTGGATACGCATTGCCGGAGTGGCTCGCCTGGATCATGCCGCTGCTTGCAGCGCTGATCGGAGTCACGATCGTCAACCGTGTTCGCCGCGGATTACAGGAGGGACACTGACATGCGGCGCGCGCCGATGTGCATCGGCCTTGACCGGCAACGCGACGCGATGATTGCAACGCCGGCGACGAAACCATGATGCTGGATACACTCGGCGCTCGCACCTTGTGCGGTTTTACCAGGGCGCTCACCGGCGCGCGCATTCTCTGGCTCGGCTGCGCACCCGACGCAACGCAGCGCGTTTATTTCGGCAACCACGGCAGTCACGGCGATTTTGCGCTGATCTGGGCGTGTCTGCCGCCCGACCTGCGCAAGCGGACGCGACCGGTCGCGGGCGCCGACTACTGGTGCAGCGGAGCGCTCCGGAAGTACGTCGCGCAGCATCTGATCAACGCGGTGCTGATCGATCGCAATCCCGCGACCAGAACCCAGGACCCGATTCTTCAGATGGCCGCGGCGATCGAGGGCGGCGATTCGCTGATTGTATTTCCAGAAGGGACGCGCAACACGACCGAAGCGACGCTGCTGCCGTTCAAGAGCGGGATCTATCATCTTGCGCACGCCTGCCCGGACGTGGAGTTCGTTCCAGTCTGGATCGAGAACTCGCGCCGGGTCATGCCCAAGGGCCAGCTGCTGCCGGTGCCATTGCTCTGCACCTTGTCGGTGGGCGCGCCGATCAAGCTCGGAGCGGACGAGGACAAGGACGCATTCATCGAGCGCACGCGCGGCGCGCTGCTCGCGCTGATGCCCCCGAGCCATGACCATGCGCCAGCAAACGATGGCGCTCTTCGCCGGCATCGGGGCGATCCTCGTTATTGCATCGCTCGTCGGCTATGCGCTCAAGATGTTCGTGGCCAAAGGTCAGCCGCACGCCGTGATCGACAACCTCAACGCGCGTATCAAGGCATGGTGGGTGATGGTGCTGGTGATCAGCGGCGCCTTGCTGTTCGGCAAGGACGGCGTGATCGTATTGTTCCTGTTCATATCCTTCGTCGCACTGCGCGAGTTCATGACCCTGACTTACACCCGCAGTGGCGACCACAACGCGCTTGCGGCGAGCTTTTTCATCGTTCTGCCGGCGCAATATTTCTTCATCTACATCGAGTGGTATGGCCTGTATTCGATTTTCATTCCGGTTTACGCCTTCCTGATTCTGCCGATCCTGGAAGTGACCGCCGGCGATACGACGCGCTTTCTCGAGCGCGCGGCCAAGATGCAATGGGGCCTGATGGTCTGCGTGTTCTGCATCTCGCACGTTCCCGCGCTGCTGACGCTCCAGATTCCCGGTTATGAAGGGCGCAACATCCTGCTCATCGTGTTCCTGGTGCTGGTCGTGCAGTCGAGCGATGTGCTGCAATACATCTGGGGCAAGCTTTTCGGCAGGCACAAGATCGCTCCCGACGTTTCGCCGTCGAAAACGCTCGAGGGTCTGGTCGGCGGCGTCCTGAGCGCGACGGCGCTCGGCGCCGCGCTATGGTGGATCACGCCGTTCACGGTGTGGCAGGCCGCGTTGATGGCGCTCGCGGTGAACGTGATGGGCTTTCTCGGCGGCCTGGTGATGTCGGCGATCAAGCGCGATCGCGGCGTCAAGGATTGGGGCCACATGATCGAGGGGCACGGCGGCATGCTCGATCGGCTCGACTCGGTGGTATTCGCCGCGCCGGTTTTCTTTCACGCGACGCGGTATTGGTGGGCCATCTGACCGCCCTCGGCGGCGGCGCCGCGGCCTTGTTCCCAGTCGCTCAAGCCGCCCAATCGAGAATGATCTTGCCGCTCTGACCCGAGAGCATGGTCGCAAACGCGGTCTCGAATTCCTCGGCGGCGTAGTGGTGGGTGATGATCGGCGACAAGTCGAGGCCGCTTTGTATCATCGCCACCATCTTGTACCAGGTCTCGAACATCTCGCGCCCGTAGACGCCCTTGATCTCGAGCCCCTTGAAGATGACCTGATTCCAGTCGATCGCCATGCGCGGCGGCGGAATGCCCAGCAATGCGACCTTGCCGCCGTGATTCATGTGCAGAAGCAGGCTCTCGAACGCCTGCGGCACACCGGACATTTCCATCCCGACGTCGAAGCCCTCGGTCATGCCCAGATCGTCCATGACGTCGCGCAGCTGCTCGCGCTCGACATTGACCGCGCGGGTCGCGCCCATGCGCCGGGCGAGATCGAGCCGGTAGTCGTTGACATCGGTGATCACCACATACCGCGCTCCGACGTGGCGCGCGATCGCCGCCGCCATGATGCCGATCGGACCGGCGCCGGTGATCAAGACATCCTCGCCGACCAGATTGAACGACAGCGCCGTATGCGTCGCGTTGCCGAAGGGATCGAAGATCGACGCCAGATCGTCGGAAATATCATCCGGAATCTTGAAGGCATTAAAGGCCGGGATCACCAGGTACTCGGCGAAGGCACCCTCGCGGTTGACCCCGACGCCTATCGTGTTTCGACACAGATGGCGCCGTCCGGCGCGGCAATTGCGGCAGAAGCCGCAGGTGATGTGCCCTTCGCCGGAGACGCGGTCGCCGATCTTGAACCCGCGGACCTCCTGGCCCATCGCGACAATCCGCCCGACGTATTCGTGGCCGACGTGCATCGGCACCGGAATCGTCTTCTGCGCCCACTCGTCCCATTTCCAGATGTGCACGTCGGTGCCGCAGATGGCGGTCTTGCGCACGCGTATGAGGACGTCGTTGTGCCCGACCTCGGGCTTGTTCACCTGGACCAGCTTCAACCCCGGTCCCGGTGTCACTTTGGCAAGCGCCTTCATCGTCTCGTCCATGGCAATGGGTCCGTTAGCGAATGGCGCCGAGCGCCTTGCCAACCTTGGCAAACGCGGTAATGGCACGATCGATCTGTGCCGGCGTGTGCGCGGCGCTCATCTGCGTCCGCAGCCGCGCCTTGCCCTTGGGTACGACGGGGTAGGAAAAGCCGATCACGTAAACACCTTCCTTGAGGAGCGCGTCCGCGGCGCGTGTCGCGAGCTCGGCATCGCCGAGCATGACCGGAATGATGGGGTGGTGACCCGGAACCAGATCGAAGCCCAGCTTGGTCAGCGCCTCGCGAAAATGCTCGCCGTTTCGATGCACGCGCTCTCTCATCATGCGACCTTCTTCGCTGCCCAGGAGCTCGAGCGTCTTGAGTGTGGCCGCGGCGATGCTCGGCGGAACGGCGTTGGAAAAAGATAAGGGCGCGAGCGCTGGCGCAGCAGCTCGACGATTTCCTTGCGTCCCGCAGTATAGCCTCCCGCCGCACCGCCCAGCGCCTTGCCCAGCGTGCCGGTGATGATGTCCACTCGAGCTTCGACACCGCAATATTCGGGCGTGCCGCGGCCACCGTCTCCGACGAATCCCACCGCGTGCGAGTCGTCGACCATCACCAGCGCGCCATAGCGGTCCGCGAGCGTCGCAAATCGAGCGCAGATCGGCGATGATGCCATCCATCGAGAACACGCCGTCGGTGGCGATCAGCTTGAAACGCGCACCCGCCGCATCGGCCTCCTGCAGCCTGGCCTCGAGATCGCGCATGTCGTTGTTGCGGTAGCGAAAACGTTTCGCCTTGCAGAGCCGGATGCCGTCGACGATGCTCGCGTGGTTTAATTCGTCGCTGATAACCGCGTCCTCCTCGGAGAGCAACGTCTCGAAGAGACCGCCGTTGGCGTCAAAGCAGCTCGAATAGAGAATGCTGTCATCGACCCGCAGGAATTTGCTCAGCGCCGCCTCGAGCTGCTTGTGCACCGTCTGGGTCCCGCAGATGAAGCGCACCGAGGCCATGCCGAAGCCCCATTGCCCGAGCGCCTCTTGTGCGGCCTTCACCACGCGCGGATCATCGGCGAGCCCAAGATAATTGTTGGCGCAGAGATTGAGCACCCCGTTCGTGCCGTTGACTCGAATTTCCGGCGATTGCGGGCTCTCGATGACGCGTTCGGTTTTATAGAAGCCGTCAGCGCGGATTCGATCGACGATTTGCCCGCAGGTGAGACGAATAAGCTTCATGCATGATCGCTGCCTGGTACCTTTTCATACGGAGCGCGTCCCGGCGTCGTCGTCGACACGCGATCTGCCGCTGATCGCATGGTGCCCCGGTCCGCAAGTGCCGATGGTAGCGCCGAACAAGGCCACGTAGAGCTTGACATGCGTCGCCGGCGAAAGTTTGTCGCGAGACACTCATGAAGCAGTTGCGCGATCTCGTTCCCGTGTTGGGCGGCCTCGCGGTGGCGCTTGCTGCGGCGCTTGCCTGCGTCGCCTTGCACACGCCTTTGCCGTGGATGCTGGGGCCGCTGGCCGCGGTGGCGGCCACGCGCGTGGCGGGCTGGCCGGTCGACGCGGTGCCCGGCGGACGGCAGGTCGGTCAATGGCTCATCGGCACCGCTCTGGGTTTGTACTTCTCACCGCTCGTCGCGCAGCGCGTCGGCGGGTTCGTGTGGTTGCTGATACTCGGGGCGATATTTGCGATCGCACTGGGTTATTTTTCCGGCTACCTCCTGTCGATCCTCGGAGACACGGATCGGACGACCGCGGTATTCGCGAGCGTGCCCGGCGGCGCGGCGGAGATGGCGGTGCTGGGTGAGCGCTTCGGCGCGCGGGTCGACCAGGTCGCGGCGGCGCAATCGTTCCGAATCCTGATCGTGGTGGTCACCATTCCGTCAGCGTTCGCGGCGCTGGGCTTGCACGGGGCCGACCCCTTTCTGGCCGCGAGCAGCGAAGTTCGCTGGGCCGCGCTGGCAGCGTTGTTGTCGGTGACCGCTGCCGCAGGCCTGCTCCTTGCGCGCTTGAACGTTCCCAACGCCTTCGTGCTGGGCGCGCTGGTGGTAACGATTCCGCTGACCATTGCCGGCGTGAGCACCTCGGCGATGCCACGGGAGTTGCTCAACGGTGCGCAATTGCTGCTCGGTTGCGCGCTGGGTTCGCGATTCAATCGCAGCTTTCTGGCGCGAGCGCCGCGTTTTCTCGCCGCGGTCGTGGCGACGGTGGCGGTGGCGATCGGCATTTCCGTTCTGTTCGCGCTGTTCATGGCCCGCCTGACCGGAATACATCCGGCGACCTTGATACTTGCGACCGCTCCCGGCGGGATCGCCGAGATGGCGGTGACCGCCCAAGTGCTCGAACTGGGAGTGCCGATGGTGACGTCATTTCACGTCACGCGGGTGATGCTCTTGCTCACCTGCACCGGGCCGCTGTTCGCGTGGTTGCGCCAACGCCGGCGCCGGCGCCGAGTGCGCCGAAGTCGCGCGGCCCAGTGGCCTGACCGATTCGACGCGAGGCACGCTTAACGCGCCCGTTCTGCAGCGTGCTACAGTTGCTGCCCTTCTCACGATAGCGACCGGCCGTCGTTGGCGCGGCAGTGCACGCGCAACGCATCGGATTTTCCGACGTCCCCCATGAATCACCCCGACCCTATTCCCGCGCTTAAGGTTTCCTCACCTCCTCTCATCAACGCGCCGTCGTATGTCCGGCACGGGCGCCTTCTCGACTGGGTTCGCGACTTCGCGCGGCGCACTACTCCCGCAAGCGTCGTCTGGTGCGACGGCTCGGAAGCCGAGTACGACCGCCTGTGTGCCGCCATGGTCGGCAGCGGCACGCTGCACCGGCTGAACGCGGAAAAGCGTCCGAACAGCTATCTCGCCCGATCGGATCCTTCGGACGTGGCGCGCGTCGAGGATCGCACATTCATCTGCAGCAACCGCGAAGAGGACGCCGGGCCCACCAACAACTGGGTCGCACCCGCGGAGATGCGCAAGACGCTCGAGCGCCTCTTCGAAGGGAGCATGCGCGGTCGGACGCTTTATGTGATCCCGTTCTCGATGGGCCCGCTGGGCAGTCCGATTGCGCATATCGGCGTGCAATTGACCGACAGCCCGTACGTCGTCGCCAGCATGAAGCTGATGACTCGCATGGGACGTGCGGTCTACGACGTGCTGGGAAGCGACGGAGCATTCGTCCCGTGCGTGCACTCGGTCGGGGCGCCGCTCGCCGAGGGTGAAAAGGACGTCGCGTGGCCTTGCAATGCCAAGGACAAATACATCGTGCATTTTCCGGAGACGCGCGAAATCTGGAGCTACGGCTCGGGTTACGGCGGCAACGCGCTGCTGGGCAAGAAGTGCTTTGCGCTGCGCATCGCCTCGGTGATGGGGCGCGACGAAGGATGGCTCGCCGAGCACATGCTGATTCTCGGTGTCACCTCGCCGGAAGGGCGCAAGACCTACGTCACGGCTGCATTTCCAAGCGCCTGCGGCAAAACCAATTTTGCGATGCTCATTCCGCCGCAGGGCCTCGACGGCTGGAAGGTGACGACCATCGGCGACGATATTGCGTGGATCAAGCCGCACGCGGACGGGTATTTTCACGCCATCAATCCGGAGGCCGGATATTTCGGCGTCGCGCCCGGGACCTCGCACGAGTCGAATCCGAACGCGATGGAGATGCTCAAGCGCAATGTCATCTTCACCAACGTTGCGCTCACCGACGATGGCGACGTGTGGTGGGAGGGCATGACCCGCGAGCCTCCCGCGCATCTCATCGATTGGCGCGGAGAGTCGTGGACGCCGGCGCTGGCGCGCGAAAACGGGCGCAAAGCCGCGCATCCCAACGCGCGTTTCACCGTCTCGGCGACGCAGTGTCCGTCGCTCGATCCCGAATGGGATAACCCTGCCGGCGTGCCGATTTCCGCCTTCATCTTCGGTGCGAGGCGCAGCGACACCGTGCCGCTGGTCGTCGAAGCCGCGAATTGGGAGGACGGCGTGTACAAGGCGGCAACGATGGGGTCCGAGACCACGGCCGCAGCCACCGGCAAGGTGGGCGAGGTTCGCCGCGATCCCTTCGCCATGCTGCCGTTCTGCGGTTATCACATCGGCGATTATTTCGCGCATTGGCTCGCGATGGCGAAGACGGTCAGGCATCCGCCGCGAATATTCAACGTCAACTGGTTTCGCACCGACGAGAACGGAAAGTTTGCGTGGCCCGGCTTTGGTCAGAACATGCGGGTGCTCAAATGGATCGTCGAGCGCTGCCAGGGCAAGGCGCACGCGGTGCAGACTCGCCTCGGGCTGCAGCCCGAGTACGTCGATCTGGACTGGCGCGGCCTCGAATTCGGACCGGAGCGATTTGCGACGGTCATGCGCCTCGACGATGCGCGGTGGCAGCGCGAGCTCGCGGCGCACGACGAGCTTTTGCGAAGCTGGGCACGAAGCAACCGCAGGTTTTGTGGCGCAACGCCGCCAGCTCGGCGCCCGATTCGCCGGTCAGATCGTCGCTCTGAGGATGCTCGCGTTTGCCGTCGCTGTGGCGCGGCGATCGCGGGACGACGGATTAGCCGATTCACGCAGCAACCCTTCTCCTTTCGCACGGCCCGTTGTCGGGCCTGCGCTCCGACACGCATGCACGTAGATCGCGTTGAACCCAACGCTAGGAAGCGTTATCCTGAGCATGTAATCGTTTTCTGTAAACGTTTCCAGAGAAGGCGCAGCCTCAGTGAGAGAACATCGGTACACGCCGGCAGAAGCCTCATGGCGCACAAGCGAGGCTGACGGATGTGGCGCAAGCCGCCGCGGTGTCCACCGCGTCTGCATGCAGGGCTCTCACACGGCCGGAGACGGTCAGCGACGAGTTGCAGGGCGAGGGTGTCCGAGGCGGCCACCATGCTCGGATATGTCGCCAACAGCGCGGCACGAGCATTGGTCCGCCGCCGATCAGGATTGATAGGCGTCATTGTGGGAGATTTCGACGAGCCTGGTCTGGCGGGCGCACTCGCTGGGCTCGAGGCACGACTTGTCGACGCCGGGTGGGCGCTGCTGTTGGGCGGCTCCGGAAAAGACGCAACGCCGCTGGATGACGCTCGGGCGCTCGTTGGTCATGGGGTCGAGGGACTCGCTTTTCTGGGGTCGGCGTCCCGCCCGATCTTGGCGACGTGCGCGGGATCGAACGTTTGCCCTGCGTCAGCGTGGCTCGGATGGATACCGCCGGCTTCACAGCCAACGCTGGCCTCGACCTCGCCCGCGCGGGAAAGCTTATCGCCGATTATCTGGGACAGCTCGGTCATCGCCGCTTGGCCGTCATCGCGGAGTCGCGCTCAGCCGTGGGCGCTCTCCTGGCCGACGGCCTCGGCTCCGACAAGGTTCCGGCCGGCTTCTCGCTGGAGCGGCTGACTGTGGGCGACGAACCCCTCGCCGAAGGGCTGTTGAATTGGTTTGGGATGCCGAATTGCCCGACCGCGGCGATCTGCGGCAGCGATGCCATCGCGCTGGCAGTGATGCATGCGTGTGCGCGTCAGGGTATCGATGTCCCTGGCCGGATGTCGATCGTGGGTTTCGGTGATACATACCTAGCCCGGTGCGTGTCGCCGATGCTGACGAGCGTGCGTATCCCGGCGCGCCGCGCCGGCGTTGCGGCGGCGGAATATCTGCTGGCTCGCTTGGAAGGCCGCGCTTCGGACGTCGCTGAATTGCCCATCAAGCTCGTGGTTCGCGCGTCGACGGGTCCGCCGATGCTCTCGTAGAGGAGGAATCGCCATTGTCGTCTTGTTCCACGTGGAACCTGCGGGGGGACGGTTCCACGTGGAACAAAACGCTACGCCGTCGCTTTCGCAAAATCGGGCTTTGGATTATCATGTCGAAACCCCGCTAGTCTGAAATTATCGTTTAAAAACATGTTGTTTCCGGAACGCTTCGATGTAATCGTGGTGGGCGGCGGCCATGCCGGGACCGAGGCTGCGCTGGCGGCCGCGAGGATGGGCAGGCGCACCCTGCTTCTTACCCACAGCATCGAAACCCTGGGCCAGATGTCGTGCAATCCCTCGATCGGCGGTATCGGCAAGGGGCACCTGGTCAAGGAAGTCGATGCGCTGGGCGGCGCCATGGCTTTGGCGACCGACAGGGCGGGGATCCAGTTTCGGATCCTCAACGCGAGCAAGGGACCCGCAGTCCGCGCGACGCGCGCCCAGGCGGACCGCGTTCTGTACCGCCAGGCGATTCGCGCTGTGCTCGAGAACCAGCCCAATCTGACGCTGTTTCAGCAGCCGGTGGACGATGTCCTGGTCACCGCGGGAAGCGTCACCGGCGTGATGACCCAAGGTGGCATGCGCTTCGACGCTCAGGCGGTGGTGCTGACCACCGGAACCTTTCTCTCCGGCTTGATCCACGTCGGGCTCAATCATCATGAGGCGGGACGCGCCGGCGAGCCGCCCTCCAACACCTTGGCCGCCCGCCTGCGTGAGCTCGCGCTGCCCGTCGGCAGGCTGAAGACCGGGACGCCGCCGCGGCTTGACGGTCGCACCATCGACTTCGGTTCGCTCACGGTTCAGCCCGGCGACGACCCGGCGCCGGTATTTTCGACGCTCGGTTCGAGACAGATGCATCCGCGCCAGCTGCCTTGCTGGATTACGCACACCAACCTGCAAACCCACGAGATCATCCGCGGCGGCCTCGATCGCTCGCCGATGTACACCGGTGTCATCGAAGGCGTCGGGCCGCGCTATTGCCCTTCGATCGAAGACAAGGTCACGCGCTTTGCCGACCGGGTGAGCCACCAGGTGTTCCTGGAGCCGGAGGGCCTGGAAACGCACGAAATCTATCCCAACGGTATCTCGACCAGCCTGCCGTTCGACGTGCAGCTGGCCATGGTGCGCTCGATCAAGGGGCTGGAGCGCGCGCACCTCGTGCGCCCGGGCTATGCCATCGAATACGATTTCTTCGATCCCAGGGCGCTTAAGGGCACTCTCGAGACCAAGGCGATACGCGGGCTTTTTTCGCGGGGCAGATCAACGGCACGACCGGCTACGAGGAAGCCGCCGCGCAGGGATCCTTGCGGGTATCAACGCGGGCCGGCTCGCGATCGGCGAGGAAGGATGGTGTCCGCGCCGCGACCAGGCCTACCTGGGCGTGCTGGTCGACGACCTCATCACGCGCGGCGTCACCGAGCCCTACCGCATGTTTACCAGCCGCGCCGAGTACCGACTGCAGTTGCGCGAGGACAACGCCGACCTGCGTCTGACCGAGGCCGGCCGCGCGCTCGGCGTCGTCGACGATCGGCGATGGGAGGCGTTTTGCCGCCACCGGGACGCGGTGGCCACGGAATTGGAACGCGTCAAATCCTGCTGGGTCAATCCGAAGGTGGTGGGCAGCGCGGAAGCCGAACGCGTTCTCGGTCAGCCTTTGGACCGGGAGTACGCGCTGGTCGAGCTTCTGCGCAGGCCCGGAGTGAGTTATGCCGAGCTCATGAGCTTGCCGGGCGCGGGACGTGCGGTAGTGGACGCTCGCGTCGCGGAGCAGGTCGAGATCGCGACCAAGTACGCCGGGTACATCGAGCGCCAGCACGACGAGATTCTCCGCAACGCGTCGCAGGAGGCGCAAGAGCTGCCCGGCGATCTCGATTACCGCACCGTGCGCGGGCTGTCGTCCGAAGTTCAGCAAAAGCTCAACCAGCATCGGCCGGAGACGATCGGCCAGGCAAAACGCATCTCCGGCATCACTCCCGCCGCGATCACCTTGCTGCTGGTCCATCTCAAGCGCGGCTTCGGCCGCAGGCGCAAAACGCCCGAAGACTTTCGGCATGACGGCAGCGTTGGTCGCAGGGCTCTCCGCGCTCGAGCTGGACGCGGATATTGCGGCGCAGGCCAAGCTGTCGCAATACATCGCCTTGCTCGACAAATGGAATCGCACGCACAACCTGACCGCGATCCGCGATCCGGAGCAAATGGTCACCCACCATTTGCTCGACTCGCTGGCGGTGCTCGAACATCTACCCGACGCAGTCAGCTTGCGCGTGCTCGACATAGGCAGCGGCGGCGGCCTGCCCGGCATTCCACTCGCGATCGCCAGGCAGGATTGGCGCGTCGTGCTGCTCGACAGCAACCACAAGAAGGCGGCGTTCCTGCGCCAGGCGGCGATTGAGCTCGATCTCGCCAACGTCGAAGTGTGTGCCGTGCGCGTCGAGGACTACGTCGCTGAAGTCCTGTTCGACGTCGTCATCTCGCGCGCTTTTTCCGATCTGGCGACGTTCGCCACGCTCGCGCGACGACTGGTCGCGCGCGGAGGGCGGCTGGTGGCGATGAAGGGCGTCTATCCACACGAGGAACTGCGCGCGCTGCCACCGGACGTGGTGGTCGCGGAGGTGCCCGCCGTGCGCGTTCCCGGCCTCGATGTGCAGCGGCATCTGGTGATCATGGAGCCGCGCGAGCCGTGAGCAAGATCATCGCGGTTGCCAATCAGAAGGGCGGCGTCGGCAAGACGACGACCAGCGTCAATCTCGCCGCGAGCCTGGTGGCGATGAGACGCCGCGTGCTGCTGGTCGATCTCGATCCCCAAGGCAACGCCACGATGGGCGCCGGCGTCGACAAGCGAGCGCTTACTTACACGGTATACCAAGTGCTGCTGGGAGAGAAGAAGATCTCCGATGTCCGCGTGCGCTCGCCTACGGGTGGCTTCGATCTGGTGCCTTCGAATCGCGAGCTTGCCGGCGCGGAGGTAGAGCTGGTCGACTTGCCGGAGCGCGAGATGAGGCTCAAGGGCGCGCTCGCGGAGGCGCTTTCGCAGATGCGAGCCGCGATCTCGGTGGTCGTCGACGACTACGACTTCATCCTGCTCGACTGTCCGCCCTCGCTTTCGCTGTTGACCTTGAACGGCTTGTGCGCCGCCGACAGCGTCCTCATTCCGATGCAATGCGAGTACTACGCGCTCGAAGGACTTTCCGACCTGGTGCAAACCATACGCAAGGTGCGCACGCACTTGAACCCGCGCCTTGAAATCGAGGGCTTGCTGCGTACCATGTACGACCCGCGAAACACGCTTGCGCTCAACGTGTCCGCGGATTTGCAAAAGCACTTCGGCGAAAAGCTCTATCGCACGGTGATTCCACGCAACATTCGACTCGCCGAAGCGCCCAGTCACGGTGTCCCCGTGCTGCAACTCGACAAGACGTCCAAAGGCGCACTGGCGTATCTCGCGCTGGCGGGAGAAATGCTGCGGCGGGACGAGAATGTGATCTCTGCCACCGAGAGGGCACTGCATGGCTAAGTTGAAGGGACTCGGTCGCGGACTCGATGCGCTGCTTGCCGGTTCCGACCAAATCTCCGCTGGCGAATCGCTGCAGTCTCTTCCGCTCGATCGCATCGGCGTCGGAAAGTATCAACCGCGCACGCGCATGGACGAGGATTCGCTGACCGAGCTCGCCCTGTCGATCAAGGCACAGGGGGTCGTGCAGCCGATACTCGTGCGACCGGTCGACGGCGGCCGCTACGAAATCATCGCCGGCGAACGACGCTGGCGCGCAGCGGAGCGCGCGGGATTGAAGGAAGTGCCCGCGCTGGTGCGCAGCGTTCCGGATCAGGCCGCGCTTGCCTTGGCGCTGATCGAAAATATCCAGCGCGAGGACCTTAATCCGCTGGAGGAGGCGCAGGGAATCGCGCGCCTGATCAGCGAGTTTCGACTGACCCACGATGCGGCGGCCGCCGCGGTGGGCCGATCGCGCAGTGCGGTGAGCAATTTGCTTCGCCTGACGCAGTTGGCCAAGCAGGTGCAGGGATATCTGCTCGCGGGAAAGCTCGACATGGGCCACGCACGTGCGCTCCTGGGACTCTCCGGGCGCAGCAGGTGGCCACCGCCTCCAAGGTCGTTGCCGAACAATTGTCGGTGCGCGACACCGAGCGGCTGGTGAAGAGCGTCCTGGCGCCGCCCGCGCGCCGCAAGGCGCGCGCCACAACTGCCGGCCGCGATGCGGATCTGGTGCGCCTTCAGGAGGAGCTCGCCGAGACGCTCGGCGCAAGAGTTCGCATCGACGCGCGCGAAGAAAGGCACCGGCCGCGTGGTGATCGACTATTCGAGCCTGGAACAGCTCGACGGCATTCTCGCGCGGCTACGCCGCAAATGAACGGACGCGGCCGATAAAGTCCGCGGCGGCGCGAAAGCGCAGCGAATCGCTGCGGCGCCACCTCACTGACGCCGCGAATCCTGCAGCGGCGAGCGTGTTCCTTCAGCCCAGTTGCTTGAGCATGGGCTCCGCGCCCGACACCTCGAACTTGCCCGGCGCTTCGATGTTCAGCGCCGTGACCACCCCGTCCTCGACCAGCGCGGAAAAGCGTTGGCAGCGTATGCCCATCCCCCTGGCGATCAGGTCGAGCTCCAGACCCAGCGCCTTGGTATAGGCAGCGCTGCCGTCGCCCATCATGCGCACCTTGCCCGCCGCGTTCTGATTCTTCGCCCACGCCCCCATCACGAATGCGTCGTTGACCGACAGGCAGAAGATGTCGTCGACACCCTTGGCTTTGAGCTCGTCGTAGTGCTTGATGTAGCTCGGCACGTGCTGCGCCGAACAGGTCGGCGTGAAGGCGCCGGGCAACCCGAATATCACGACCTTCTTGCCTCTGGTAAGAGCGTCGACCGGGAACTGATTGGGGCCGATCTTGCAGCCCTCCGTCTCGACGTCGATATATTCGCTCAAGGTGCCGGGGGCAGCCGGTCGCCTACTTTGATGGTCATATTCTTCTCCGGAGCAATGGCGCGAACGCGCCGTGGCATGACAACAACGGACGTCGATTGTAGCGGATAAATCCGGCTTGAATCTCGCGATGGCGTCTTGTCGGAACCGAGGCGAAGGCGTAATTTCGGCAGTCCGGGAGTGGGGAGAACGACATGGCGAAGATCGATATCGCGCGGGCGCGCTGCGCAACGCTGCTCATTGCCACGCGCAAGGGCCTGTGGCAATTGAGCGCCGATGCAACGCGCCGGAAGTGGCGCCTCACCGGTCCGCATTTTCTTGGCCACATCGTTCATCACTGTGTCGCCGATCCGCGCGACGGCAAGACAGTGCTGGCCGCGGCTCGCACCGGGCCACCTCGGACCGACCATCTTCCGCTCGGCCGATCGCGGCCGAACCTGGCACGAGGCGAAACGTCCGCCGGCCTTTCGCGAAGGCAGCGGACGCGTGGTCGACCATACTTTCTGGCTTGCGCCGGGACACGCGTCCGAGTCCCGGAACCTGGTACGCCGGTACCTCACCGCAGGGACTGTTTCGCTCCGAAGATGGCGGCGCGACGTGGGACGGCGTGGATGGCTTCAACGAGCACCCGCATGCGCAAGGCGTGGTGCGGCGGCGACAAGGACGGAACGCCCGATGGCCCGAAACTGCATTCGATTCTGATCGACCCGCGTGATGCCAATCACATGTACATCGGCATGTCTGAGCGGAGGCGTGTTCGAATCGGCCAACGGCGGTGCCGCTTGGCGGCCGCTGAACGCGGGCGTCAAGGCGGATTTTCTGCCGGAGCCGACGCCGGAATTCGGTCACGATCCGCATTGCGTACGCTTGCATCCTGTCCTGCCGGACCGTCTCTACCAGCAGAATCATTGCGGCATCTATCGGCTCGACCGGCCCGCGGAGCGTTGGCAGGACATCGGCACGAGCATGCCCAAGAGTGTCGGTCCGATCGGCTTTCCGATGGTCGTTCATCCACGCGATCCGGACACGGTATGGGTGTTTCCGATGGATGGCACCAAGGTCTGGCCGCGGACGTCGCCGGCAGGCAAGCCGGCGGTTTATCGCTCGGTCAACGGCGGCAGATCCTGGCAGCGTCAGGCGACCAGGCTTGCCCGAAGACGCAGGCATGGCTGACCGTCAAGCGGCAGGCGATGACAGCCGATCACGGAACACCCGTCGGTGTTTACTTCGGCACCACGCAGCGGAGAGATCTGGGGCAGCCGCGATGAAGGACGGACGTGGAAATGTCTCGCCGCGCACCTGCCGCACGTTTACGCCGTCGAGGTCGCGCTGAACGCGGCGCGTCGCGACCAACGCGGCGGCGCGGCGAAGGCGTGGCGCTGATCGCCCATGCGCGTTCTGATTCCCGACCGCTGCGAGACTACACCGCGAACGCCGCGGCGGTCAGCGCCGACGGATCGACGCTCGGCAGTCTGCTCGCGGACCTCGATCGACGCTTTCCGGGCTGCGCTTTCGCATCATCGACGAGCAAGGGCGCATCCGCCGACACATCAAATTCTTCGTCGACGGCGTGCAGGCAAACGACTTGAATCCGACGCTGGACCGCGCCGACGAAGTGATGATCGTGTGCGCACTTTCCGGAGGGTAAGCGCACGCGGTCGCAACAGCCTCGAACAGCGCTTATGCGCACCGCAGCATTCGTTGACGCACCGCCGCACAAAACCCTATAATCCAAAAGTTTGCTTGAGCTCGCGGTGCCCGATTCCGTCTCCGGCCGTTCGCCATTTCGTTACCCGCTGCGACGCGTCGCGGGCTGGCAGCTCATCGCCACGGGGATCATCGCCGCGGCGGGAAGTCTCGGCTGGGATGGCACGGCGCGCTTTCCGGCCTGCTCGGGGGAGTCACCAACGTGACCGCGGGCGCTGCCTATGCCGTGGTGGTAGGGCTCGCGAACCCGGCCTCGGCGGCAGGGACGCTGGTCAACCGCGTTCCGGGCCGAGGCAATCAAGATCGTGTTGATCGTTGTTGCAGCTCTGGCTGGTTCTCACGACGTATGCGGACGTGGTCCATGCGGTTTTTTCGCCGCGTTCGTCGTCACGGTGCTGGTGACACAGGCGGCGATTCTGATCCGCGACTGACCGATCTGGATTGCAAGACAAGCAAGCTGCGACGGAACGCGCAACTAGAAGACTGCAATGGCCGAAGAACACGCACTCGATCCGACGTCGTACATCCAGCATCACCTGACATTCCTTGCCGAGCCGGTCCGGGAGTCGGGCGGGTTCTGGACCATCCATTACGACACCATCATCACCTCGGTCATTCTCGGCGTCGTCGTCTTCGGCTTTCTCTGGCTGATTACGCGCAAGGCGACGCTCGGGCGTCCCGTCGAAAACGCAGGCCTTCGTCGAGCTTTCGGTGCAGTTCGTCAACGACCAGGTGAAGAGCCTCTTCCACCAGGATGCCCGGGTTGTCGCGCCGATTGCGCCTCACCGTTTTCGTCTGGGTGCTGTTCATGAACGCGATGGACTTCCTGCCCGTCGACATCATGGCGTGGATCTACCAGCACATCTTTCGCCAGGAAGAGTGGCGCGCGGTTCCGACCGCCGATGTCAACACCACGTTCGCATTGTCGCTCTCCGTATTCGGCGCTGATGATCTACTACAGCATCAAGAACAAGGGCCTCTTCGGCTGGATCAAGGAATTGGTCAGCACGCCCTTCGGCATCAAGCCGCTGTGGGCGTCGCCGCTGCTCATCGCTTTCAATCTGTTGTTCAATATCATCGAGTACGTATCCAAGCCGCTGTCGCATTCGCTGCGGCTGTACGGCAACATGTACGCCGGCGAAGATCATTTTCCTGTTGCTCGGACTCTGGGCTGCGACCGGAGTGGCGGGTGTCGTCGTCGGCGGCATTCTGCATCTGGGCTGGTCGATTTTTCACATCCTGATCGTGGTGCTGCAGGCTTACATCTTCATGATGCTGACGGTCGTCTACATTGCGATGGCGCACGAACATCACTGATCCGTTGTTAGAACCAATTCAATCGTCCAACCTCCGTTCAGAAAGGAAAGCAAAATGGACAAGCTGCAACTGGTCGCGCAGATCCAGGCATACACGGGTATCGGCATCGGGCTCATGATCGGCCTCGGGCGCGCTCGGTGCCTGCGTCGGCGTCGGCATCATGTGCTCGCGTTTCCTCGAAGGCGCCGCGCGCCAGCCGGAGATGATCCCGGCGCTGCAGGCGAAGGTGTTCCTGCTGCTCGGCCTGATCGACGCGTCGTTCATCATCGGACTGGGCATCGCGATGCTGTTCGCGTTCGGCAATCCGCTGATTCCGGCGGGCTTGAAGTAATCGGGCGCGAAACCGACTCCGCGATCAAGGACCACGGGGACCAGTCATGAACATCAACCTGACACTGTTGATGCAGGCGGTCGCGTTTTTCGCGTTCATCCTGTTCACGGCCAAATTCATCTGGCCGCCGCTGATGCGGGCGATCGACACACGGCAAAAGCAGATCGCCGACGGACTGGCGGCGGGCGAAGAGGGCGGCACAGCCTCATCAACGCCGAAAAGCGCATCGCCGAGATGATGGTCGAGGCGAAGACCCGCGCATCGGACATCGTCGCGCAGGGTGAGAAGCTGAAGAGCGAAGCGGTCGACCAGGCGCGCATCGATGCCAAGACCGAGGCCGACCGCATCATGGCCGCGGCCAAGGCGGAGATCGAGCAGGAAGTCAACCGCGCCAGGAGTCGCTGCGCGCGCAGGTTTCCGAGCTTGCAGTCGCCGGCGCGGAAAAGATTCTCAAGCGCGAAGTCGACGCCAAGGCGCACGCCGAGCTCTTGAGCGCGCTGGAAAAGCAGCTCTGAGGCACGGACGATGTCCGAGCAGGTCACCATCGCCCGCCCCGTACGCCGAAGCGGCGTTTGCGCTCGCGCGCGAGCAGAACGCGCTGCCGTCAGTGGGCGGAGATGCTCAAGGTCGCGAGCAACGTCGCGAGCGATCCCACGGTGCGCGCCGCGCTCGACAATCCAAGGCTCGACAAGCGCGGCCAAGGAATCGTTGCTGCTGTCGCTGTGCGGCGACGCTCTGAGCGCGGAAGGAAAGAGCTTCATTCGCGTGCTCATCGAAGCCGATCGCATCGGCGCTGTTGCCGGACATCCGAGCGCTTGTTCGACGCGCTGAAGGACGAGCGCCGACGGGCGTGGCGCGGGCGCAGATCGTCAGCGCGTTCCCGATCGACGATGCGCAGCTCGCGCGCGCTCAAGGCTGCGCTGGAGAAGCGCTTCGGCAAGAAGATCGAGGCGACGGTGACGCGTCGATCCGCAGCTGATCGGCGGCGCGCGGATCACCGTCGGCGACACGGTCATCGATGCGTCGGTGCAGCGGCGAGCTGCAGGCGATGAGCAGCCAGCTGCGAGTTTGAGACGGCATGACGACGACGCGGCCCGGAACATCGCGACCTATCACGGGAAGGCGCGAGGAAAAATCATGCAGTTGAATCCATCGGAAATCAGCGAGCTCATCAGGACCAAGATCAAGAACCTGGACGTCGGCGCGCGAAGTGCGCGACGCAGGGCACGCGTCGTGTCCGCTCACCGACGGCATCTGCCGCGTCCACGGATTGTCCGACGCGATGCAGGGCGAGATGCTCGAATTTCCCGGACAACACCTTCGGCCTCGCGCTCAACCTCGAGCGCGACTCGGTCGGCGCGGTGATTCTGGGCGACTACGAGCACATTTCCGGAGGGCGACACCGTCAAGTGCACCGGTCGCATTCTCGAAGTGCCGGTCGGCCCCGAGCTGATCGGCCGCGTCGTCGACGCGCTCGGGCCAGCCGATCGACGGCAAAGGGCCCGGTCAACGCCAAGGCAAACGACGTCGATCGAGAAGGTCGCGCCCGGCGTGATCGTGGCGCCAGAGCGGTGGCGCAGCCGGTGCAGACGGGCTTGAAGGCGATCGACGCGATGGTGCCGATCGGCCGCGGCCAGCGCGAGCTGATCATCGGCGACCGGCAGACCGGCAAGACGGCGGTCGCCGATCGACACGATCATCAACCAGAAGGGCAAGGATCTCTTCTGCGTCTACGTCGCGATCGGGCAGAAGGCGTCGTCGATCGTGAACGTGGTGAACAAGCTCGAGGAGCACGGCGCGATGGAGTACACCGATCGTCGTCGCCGCGTCGGCGTCCGGAGTCGGCGGCGATGCAGTACATCGCGCCGTATTCCGGCTGCACCATGGGCGAGTACTTCCGCGATCGCGGGCAGGACGCGCTGATCATCTACGACGACCTGACCAAGCAGGCGTGGGCGTATCGCCAGATCTCGCTGCTGCTGCGCCGTCCGCCGGGCCGCGAGGCGTATCCCGGCGACGTTTTCTACCTGCACTCGCGTTTGCTCGGAGCGCGCGGCGCGCGTCAACGCGGAATACGTCGAGCAGCTTCACCAAGGGCGCGGTCAAGGGCAAGACCGGATCGCTGACTGCGCTGCCGGTCATCGAAACGCAGGCGGGCGACGTGACCGCGTTCGTGCCGACCAACGTGATTTCGATCACCGACGGACAGATCTTCCTGGAGACCGACCTTTTCAACGCCGGCATCCGGCCGGCGATCAACGCCGGCATCTCGGTGTCGCGCGTCGGCGGCGCGGCGCAGACCAAGGTCATCAAGAAGCTGGGCGGCGGCGTGCGTCTCGCGCTCGCGCAGTACCGCGAGCTCGCCGCGTTCGCGCAATTCGCATCCGATCTCGACGAAGCGACCCGCAAGCAGCTCGATCGCGGCCGTCTGGTCACCGAGCTGATGAAGCAGCCGCAGTATGCGCCGCTTTCGGTTTCGCGAGGAGGCGCTGACGCTCGTTTGCGGTGAACAAGGGCTACTACGACGACGTCCCGGTCGAGAAGGCGCTCGCGTTCGAAGCCAGTCTGCGGCAGTTCGTGAAGAGCAAATACGCGGCGCTGATGGACAAGATCGAGCAGACGAAGGACATGGACGCCGAAGGCGAGAAGGCGCTTGTCCGCGGCGCATCGAAGACTTCAAGAAGAACGGCACGCTTCTAGGAACTCGCGATGGCAGGCTCGAAGGAAATCCGCAACAAGATCAAGAGCGTGCAGAGCACGCGCAAGATCACCAAGGCGATGGAAATGGTCTCGGCCTCGAAGATGAAAAAGGCGCAGGAGCGCATGCGCGCTTCGCGCCCGTACGTCGAGCCGCATGCTCGCGATCGCCCGTCATCTCGCGCAGTGCCAACCCGGAGTACCGCCATCCCTTTCTCGTCAGCCGGCGCGCGAGCCGAAGAACGTCGGCCTCATCGTCATCACATCGGACAAGGGTCTCTGCGGCGGGCTCAACACCAACGCGCTTGCGACTCGCGCTGTCGAAGATCAAGGCGTGGCAGGCGAAGGGCGTCGAGCGTGCAGGTCAACGTCGATCGGCAGCAAGGGCCTCGGCTTCATCGAACCGGCTGAAGGCCAACGTCGTGTCGCATGTCGTCAAGCTCGGTGACCGGCCGCGCCTCGACAAGCTGATCGGGCCGGTCAAGGTTCAGCTCGATGCGTACATCGCCGGGCAGATCGATGAGATTGCATCTGGTCTTTACGCGATTCGAAAACACCATGAAGCAGACGCCGGTCGGGAGACAGATCCTTCCGATCGCCGACCTCGAAGGCGAGGTCGAAAGCGCGCGTTTCCGTGGGATTACATTTACGAGCCCGACGCGAGGACGGTGCTCGACGGACTCCTCACGCGCTACATCGAGATCGATCATCTACCAGGCGGCCAACGAGAACATGGCCTCGGAGCAGAGCGCGCGCGCATGGTGGCGATGAAGGCCGCGTCGGACAACGCCGGAACGATCATCGACGAGCTGCAGCTGATCTACAACAAGACGCGGCAGGCGGCGATCACCAAGGAACTTTCCGAGATCGTCGGCAGGCGCGGCGCGCGGTCTGAACGACGCATTCGAAGTCGGCGATAGGAACATGAATCGAAGGAACAGCATCATGAACGAAGGAACCATCGTCCAATGCATCGGCGCGGTCGATCGACGTGGAGTTTTCGCGCGAGCATCTGCCCGAAGATCTATGACGCGCTGACGCTCGGAAAGCGCCGGCCTGTACGCTCGAAGTCGCAGCAGCAGCTCGGCGACGGCGTCGTGCGCACCATCTGCCTCGGCTCGTCCGACGGACTGCGGCGCGGCATGAAGGTCGCAGAATACCGGCGCGCCGATCATCGGTCCCGGTCGGCCCGGCGACGCTCGGGCGCATCATGGACGTGCTCGGCCGCCCGATCGACGAGGCGGGCCCGGTCGACGCCGAGAGACCGATGTCGATCCACCGCGACGCGCCGGCGTTCGAGGAGCTTCGCCCTCGACCGAGCTCCTGGAGACCGGCATCAAGGTGATCGACCTGGTGTGCCCGTTCGCCAAGGGCGGCAAGGTGGGCCTGTTCGGCGGCGCCGGTGTGGGCAAGACCGTGCACCATGCTGGAGCTCATCCGCAACATCGCCGATCGAGCACTGCGGCTTGTCGGTGTTCGCCGGCGTCGGCGAGCGCACCCGCGAAGGCAACGACTTCTATCACGAGATGCAGAGCGAGCTCGAACGTCGCTCGGACAAAGTCGCGATGGTGTACGGGCAGATGAACGAGCCGCCGGGAAACCGGCTGCGCGTCGCGCTTACCGGCCTGACGATGGCCGAATATTTCCGCGACGAAGGCCGTGACGTCCTGTTCTTCGTCGACAACATCTATCGCTACACGCTCGCCGGGACCGAAGTCTCGGCGCTGCTGGGCCGCATGCCGTCGGCGGTGGGTTACCAGCCGACGCTCGCGGCGGAAATGGGCGCGCTGCAGGAGCGCATCACCTCGACCAAAACCGGCTCGATCACCTCGATGCAGGCGGTCTACGTGCCGGCCGACGACCTGACCGACCCTTCGCCCGCGACGACCTTCGGCCACCTCGACTCGACGGTCGTGCTGCTCGCGCGACATCGCCTCGCTCGGCATCTATCCGGCGGTCGACCCGCTCGATTCGACCTCGCGCCAGCTCGATCCGCACGTCGTCGGCGAGGAGCACTACACGACCGCCCGCCGCGTGCAGGCAGACGCTGCAGCGCTACAAGGAGCTGCGCGACATCATCGCGATTCTGGGAATGGACGAGCTCTCGCCCGAGGACAAGCTCGCGGTGCGCGCGCGCGGAAGATCCAGCGCTTCCTGTCGCAGCCGTTTTCCGTCGCGGAAGTATTCACCGGGTCGCCGGGGAAATTCGTCTCGCTCAAGGACACGATCCGCGGCTTCAAAGCCATCGTCGACGGCGAGTTCGATGAATTGCCGGAACAGGCGTTTCTACATGATCGGCGGCATCGAAGAGGCGGTCGAAAAGGCGAAGACGCTGCAGTAGCGTTCTCGCACCGCGAAAACCTATGGCCAACACCATTCACGTCGATGTCGTCAGCGCCGAGGAGTCGATCTACTCCGGCGACGCGGAGTTCGTCGTGCTTCCCGGGATGATGGGCGAGCTGGGCATTTATCCGCAACACACGCCGCTCCTCACCCAGATCAAGCCAGGCATTGTGCGCATCAAGGTGCCGGGGCAGGCCGAGGAGCAGATCGTCTTCGTGCAGGGCGGATTCCTGGAAGTCCAGCCGAACGTGGTGACGGTGCTCTCGGATACGGCGATCCGGCGCGCGATCTGGACGAGGCCAAGGCGCTCGAGGCGAAGCGCCAGGCCGAGGAGGCCATGCAGAACAGGACCTCGCAGGCAGACATCGCGAGGGCCGAGGGCGAGCTTGCCAGCGCAATGGCGCAACTGGCCGCGATCCGCCGACTGCGGCGACAGGGCTAGATAGGTGTCGGCGACTCACTTCAGGGGCGGCGTTGCCGCCCTTTGTCATGCCCGCACGCCGGCGGTGCGAAGCGCGGCGCGTTCAGCTGGCACCGACGGAAGCGAATACTTGCTGCAACGCAACATTCCCCCGGAACCGCCATGGCCGACCTCAACAAGACCATCGACCGCGCGAGCAAGCATTTCGCGCGACGTCAGCGCACCTCGCCTGAGCGGCGCCTGCGCAAGGCCTTTGCGACGTACGGCCAGCGGATACGAGCAGGCACGCGCGCAACGTGCCCGAGCTCGCGCCTGCGCAGGACGCCGTGGGATCTGTGGCGCAGTGCGCGCAGTACGCGGTCGATTTTGCGCAGCGCTCTGCGCTCTCTTCTGGGACACGCTGCGCCAACGCGGCAACGGTTACATCGAGCACGAGCGGCAGGGTCAGCCGCCGGTCCTGCACTTCGAGTACGAAATGGTGCTCGGACGGGCGCTCGTTCGAGCGCCCGGTGAACTACGCGCTGGTGCGCATCGTCCCGCCGGCGGGCGTCGACGATCGACCGAGCGCAGCGTCCGTACGTCATCATCGATCCGCGCGCCGGCCACGGCCCGGGCATCGGCGGCTTCAAGGACGACTCGCAGGTCGGCGTCGCGCTGCGCGCCGGCCATCCGGTCTACTTCGTCATCTTCTTCCGCGAGCCGGAGCCCGGGCAGACGCTGCTCGACGTCGTGCGACGCCGGAGCAGCGAGTTCGTGCGCACGCGTGCGCGAGCTGCATCCGACAGCGCCAAGCCGCGCGATCGTCGGCAACTGCCAGGGCGGCTGGGCGGCGATGATGCTGGCGGCCGCCGACCCCGACGACACCGGCCCGATCGTGATCAACGGCGCGCCGATGTCGTACTGGGGCGGCGCCTGGCAGCGACGGCGAGGGCGACAACCCGATGCGCTACTGCCGGCGGCATGCTCGGCGGCACCTGGCTCGTCGTCGCTCGTGCCGCGATCTCGGCGACGGCAAGTTCGACGGCGCCTACCTGGTCGCAGAACTTCGAGAACCTGAACCCGGCCAACACGTTCTGGGACAAGTACTACAACGCTGTTCGCGAACGTCGACACCGAAGCCGCCGCGCTTCCTCGAGTTCGAGCGCTGGTGGGGCGGCTACTTACCTGATGAACCGCGAGGAGATCGAGTGGATCACGCAAAACCTGTTCGTCGGCAACAAGCTGTGGTCGGGCGACGGCGAAGGCGACGGCGCGGGCAGGGTCTTCGACCTGCGCGACATCAAGGCGCCGATCATCCTGTTCGCGTCCGATGGGCGACAACATCACGCCGCCGCAGCAGGCGTTCAACTGGGTCGCCGACGTCTACGGCAGCACCGAGGAGATCAAGGCGCGCGGCCAGGTGATCGTCGGGCTGATGCACGAGGACATCGGCCACCTCGGCATCTTCGTCTCCGGCAAGGTGGCGAAAGGAGGTCAGTACGAAACTCTGACGTCAGCCACCAGCGGGAAACATCCGCACCTGGCCGACGTCCGGGATGCCGCTCCCTCAACGACAGGCAGCGTGCCTTGCTCCACGATTTCGCGAGCGACTGCCGGCGCCCGCGAGGATGCGGCGAGCAGCGACTCCGAAGCGCCGACAACAATCCGCCCGGCGCACCGTGCGCGGCGTTAGATCGGGCGACCCGCGCTTCGACGATTATTCGAATCGCGCCGAACGAAAGACAGACCGGCACCCAAGCGCGCCGAAGCAGTTCTCGTTCTGAACGCTGGGCTCGTCGAGCGTCAAGTTCTCGCTCTATACCGGCGCGACAGGGCGATGCGCGGCCCCGGCTGCGTGGTCAGATCGAAGGCCTGCAGGGGCTCGCCCACGCTCCGTTATCGCACGACGGCGACGACCAGGCCGTGACAACCGGATCGTGACGGAGCGACGCCGCTGCGTTGAGCCACGGCTGACGCGATGACGCACCTGCTCGAATTCTCTGAATCAAGCGAGCTCGGCAACCACGCGGCTCGGCCGCTGTCGGCCACCGGGTGGTCCACGGCGGACGCGATTCACCCGCGCGCCGGTGAAGGTCGACGCCGGCGTCCTTTTTGACCGGCCCTCGAGCCAGGCTTGATCCCGCTTAGCGCTCTGCATCAACCGCACAACATCGCGCCGATGCGCGTCATCGCCGCGCACGCGCCGAAGCTGCCACAGGTCGCGTGTTCGACACGCGCGTTTCATCGGACGCAGCCGCCGATTGGTGCAGGCATTTGCGCTGCCGCGCGCGATCACCGAGCGCGGCGTCCAGCGCTACGGATTCCACGGCTCGTCCTACGAATACATCGCATCGGCGCTGCCGGATTTCGACGCGGCGGCGGGCGCGCGGCGGCCGCGTCGTCGTGGCTCATCTGGGAAACGGCGCAAGCATGTGCGCAATGAAGGAGTGGCAGGAGCGTGGCCAGCACCATGGGCTTGACCGCGCTCGACGGCCTGGTGATGGGAACGCGTTGCGGAAGCCTCGATCCGGCGTGATCCTGTATCTGATCGATGAGCTCGGCATGGATGCCCGCGCGCTGGAAACGCTGCTCTACAAGGAGTCCGGCCTGCTCGGCGTCTCCGGCATTTCGAGCGACATGCGGACGCCCTGCTCGCGAGCGATCTTGCCGCGCGCTCGAGCGGCCATCGATCTTTTCGTCTACCGGTTCCGTCGCGAGCTGGGCTCGATGGCCGCCGCGCTCGACGGCCTGGACGCGCCTCGTCTTCACCGGCGGCATCGGCGAGCACGCAGTGGCGATTCGCGAACGCGTCTGCCGCGACGCTGCGTGGCTCGGCGTAGAGATCGATCGACAAGCGAACGCAGGGGGCGGTCCGCGCATCAGCGCAGTTAACGCACGCGTCTCGGCGTGGGTCATTCCCACCGACGAGGAACGGATGATCGCCCGTCACACCCGCGAGCTTCTCGGGCCGGCTGATCCGCGGCCCGACAGCTACCGGGTCCGCCGGACGCGGAGAATGCTTACGAACCGTCTTGGCGACGCCGAGCGCCAACTGCTGCTCCGCCAGCGTCACCCAGTAGCTCGCGCCGATCGCGCAGCGCGTCGTCGTCGAAGTCGTAGTGCGGGCTGTGAATGTTCGGCGTGTCGGGTCCGCGGCCCGCTCCGAGCCAGACGTAGCAGCCGGGCTTCGCCTGCAGCATGAACGCGAAATCCTCGCTGCCCATTTCCGGCATCGGGTCGGTGTCGACGTTGTCGGCGCCGACGATCGCCGTCGCCGCTGCGAGCGCGTGCTGCGTTTCGGCCTCGGCGTTGACCAGCGCCGGGTAGCGGCGCTCGTAGCGCACGCGTCGCCGACATCTCGAACGTCGCCGCGACGCCGGACACGATCGAGCGCATCCGCTGCTCGATCGAGTCCTGCACTTCGCGCTTGAAGCGTGCGCACCGTTCCGCGCAGGACGACTTCCTGCGGAATCACGTTCCAGGTATCGCCGCCATGCACCTGCGTGACGCTGACCACGCCCGCGTCGAGCGGGTGCAGATTGCGCGCGACGATCGTCTGCAGCGCGTTGATGACGTGCGCGACGAAGAGCATCGGATCCTTGCCGGTGTAGGCATGGCCGCATGCGCGCCTTTGCCGGTCACGACGATCTCGAAAATGTCGTAGGCGCCCATCAGCGGCCCCACGCGCATGGCAAAGGAGCCCAGCGGCTTGCGCGGCCAGTTGTGCATGCCGTAGACCGCGCGCATCGGAAACTTGTCGAACAGCCCCTCCTCGACCATCACCCTGCCTCCGCCTTCGTTTTCCTCGGCAGGCTGGAAGATGAAGTAGACGGTGCCGTCGCAGCTCTTCCTGCCGGCGAGCGCGCTTGGCCGCGCCGAGCAGCATCGTCGTGTGACCGTCGTGACCGCAGGCGTGCATCTTGCCTTCGTGCGCGCGACGCATAGGGCACGCCCGAGCGCTCGTGCACGTGCAGCGCGTCCAGATCGGCGCGAAGTCCGATCGCGTCACCGTTCCCTGCACCGCCGTTGCCACGGAGCACGCCGACGACGCCGGTCTTGGCCATGTCCGGTGTGCACTTCGAGCCCGAAGGAACGCAACTTTTCGGCGACGAAAGCGCTGGTCGCGGTTTCCTCGAACGCCGTCTCGGGATGCGCGTGGATATGATGACGCCACTGTTTCATTTCGGGGACGAGCGCGGTCGATTTCGGGCAGGATTTTCATGGCGGCGCGGAGCGGAGCCATGGAAGAGGAAGGTGCAATGTTAGCGTAAACGGCCGGCCTCGTCCGCTACGGTAAGATGCGCTACCGAGCGAGCGCGATCGATGCCACGTTCCTATCGACCCATGTACGATCTCGCCATTGTCGGCGGCGGTATCAACGGCGCGGGCATTGCGCGCGATGCGGCGGGGCGCGGCCTCGATCACGCTGCTGGTCGAAAAAGACGATCTGGCCTCGCATACCTCGTCGTGGAGCACGAAGCTGATCCACGGCGGCTTGCGCTATCTCGAGTACTACGAATTCCGGCTCGTGGCCGAGTCGCTGGCCGAGCGCGAAGTGCTTCTCCGCGCTGCGCCGCATATCATCACGCCGCTGCAGTTCGTGCTGCCGCACGAGCCGCATCTGCGGCCGGCGTGGATGATACGCGCGGGCCTGTTCCTGTATGACCATCTCGGCGGCAGCAAGAGCCTGCCGTCATCCTTCGGCGTCGAGCTCTCGACCAGCAAATGGGGTGCGGGCTTGAAGAACACGTTTCACCGCGGCTTTGTCTACGCCGATGCGCGCGTGGACGACTCGCGTCTGGTCGTCTTCAACGCCATCTCCGCTCGCGAGAAGGGCGCGGACATTCGCACCCACACCAAGCTGATCGCCGGTCGCCGCGAAAACGGTCACTGGCGCATGACCTTGCAGGAAGCGAACGGCGAAACGCAGGAGGTCAGCGCGCGGGCGCTGGTCAACGCCGCCGGACCGTGGGTGAAGCAGGTGCAGGACGAAGTGAGCGCCGAGCCGCGCGCGAGGCGCGGGTACGACACGTGAAGGGAGCCACATCGTCGTTCCTCGCGTCCATCAGGAAGAACACGCCGTACATCCTGCAGAATTCCGACAACCGGATCGTTTTCGTGATCCCGTATCAAGACCAATTCTCGCTGATCGGAACCACCGATATTTCAGTCGAGGAATACGAGCATCCCGAAATATCGAGTGAAGAGATCGCGTATCTGTGCGCGACCGCCAGCGCGTATCTGGCCAGGCCGATCGCGCCCGAGGACGTCGTCTGGACCTATAGCGGCGTGCGGCCGCTGTACGACGACGGCTCCACCGATCCCGCCGCGGTGACGCGCGACTACGTGCTGAAGCTCGACGCCGATGACGACATCGCGCCGCTGTTGTCCATTTTCGGCGGCAAGATCACGACCTATCGCCGCCTCGCCGAGCAGGCGCTCTCCGAGCTCGCGCCTTTCTTCCCGCGAAATGAAGCGCGCCGTGGACCGAGACCGAGTCCCTGCCAGGCGGCGACATGGTGCGCGGCGACCTCGCGGCGTATGAGCGCGAGCTCAGCGCGCGATACGCCTCGCTCGATCCACAGCTGCTTCGGGCGCTCGTTCGCCGCCACGGAACGCGTTCGCCGCGCGTTCTGGGCAACGCCACCGTGGTCGCGGATCTGGGCCGGCATTTCGGCGATACCTTGTTCGCGGCCGAGATCGAGTACCTGATCGCGCAGGAGTGGGCGACGAGCGCGGAGGATATTCTCTGGCGGCGCACCAAGTGCGGCTTGCACATGACTCCGAGCGAGCGCGAAGCGGTGTCGCATTACTTGCGCGACAGGCCGGGTGGCGCACCTTCCGACGCCATGAAGCCGCTCGCCGCGCTTCCGGACACCGCACGGCGGAATATCCGCTGTGTACTCACCGACATCGACGACACGCTGTCGACGCGAGGGCGGATCACCGCTCTGCGCGTATGCGGCGATGGAAGAGCTTCACGCCGCGGGATATCTGGTCATTCCGGTGACCGGCCGGCCGGCGGGCTGGTGCGACCACATCGCGCGCATGTGGCCGGTCGACGCGGTCGTCGGCGAGAACGGCGCGCTGTACATGAGGCACGATGACGGCGCACGGGCGTTGAGAAAGCGCTTTGCCGCGGATGAGGCCGAAAGAAAACGCAATCGCCAGCGGCTGGCACGCCATCGCCGAGAAAATCATGCGCGAGATTCCCGGTTGCGCGCTCGCGTCGGATCAGCAGTACCGCGAAACCGACATCGCCATCGATTACTGTGAGGATGTCGCGGCGCTTTCGCGCGAGGACGTCGAGCGCATTGTAGCGATGATGCACAGCGAAGGCATGAGCGCCAAGGTGTCTTCGATTCACGTCAACGGATGGTTCGGCAGCTATGACAAGCTGGCGATGACGCGTATGTTGCTTGCCGAGCAGTTCGGCATCGATCTCGACGGCGAACAGCAGCGATGTATTTTTATCGGGGACTCGCCGAACGACGCGCCCATGTTCGACTTTTTCAGCTATTCGATCGGCGTCGCGAACGTGCATGCCTTCACCGACGCGATCGCCACGCCACCGAAATACGTGACGGTCGGCGAAGCCGGTGCAGGATTCGCGGAGCTGGCGGCGTTTCTGCTTGCGCGAGTGGTAGCTGAGGCTAAAGTCGCAAACTTTAGTCGCGGCAACGGCCTAGTTCGCGGCCGTCATGGTCGCGAGCTTCGACGAGGTCGAGCTCCTTCAGGGCGCCGGTAAGAACGCTGGCGTCCACGCCCGAGCCATTCACGGTCACGCTGAAGCGATTGTTGAGGATGACGCTCACTTCGCCGCTTCTGTCGCGGCGGTTGTAGCGCTCGTGGACAAGTTGGCCGTTGACCTTGGTTGTGCGCTCGTAGCCGGTGCTGGTTTCCTTTTCCATGGTCGGATCGAATTTGCCGGCGAGACGCGGCGAGGCCCGACAAGGATCCCAGATCGGAGATCTCCACGTTGAGGCTGGCATTCGCACCGTCGCTGTAGCGCGCCGTCGCGCTCGAGCCCTTGATGCCCATGGCTTCGCCGCTCTGGCCGGAAGCTTCGGTGCGCTTCAGAGCGCCTATCCTTTCGGGCAGCATGTCCTTGAGACGGTGAAAATCGACCGGCTTGACATCCCTGCCGCCGGTCATGATCTGTCCTACCGCGTTGAGCGCGGTGTTCATGTCGACCGCCGAGCCGCCCGCTGCCCGCGGGTCCGCCGCGCCGGAAGCGCGCGCCGCCTTTCGGCGCGTTCCGCTTCTTCACCCATGCGCCCGAGCTTGCTGATCGCGTCGCCCACGCGCGCGCGATCGGCCTCTGATTTTCCGCCAAAGATGTTCGATAACGCGCCGGCTGCGATGGTGGTGTCGGCGGCGGTGTCGCTCTGAGAGCTGAACTTGCCCAATGTGCCCAGGCCGAGGAGGCTAAGCCCGCCGATCGCGCAGGCGCTCAAGACGCCGATCACGACCGCCATGACGATGGCGCAGAGCACGGTGACGATGGTGTAGCCGACGGACTTGTCCTTCGGACAGTGCATCAGCACCGGCAGGCCGAGATAGAGCAGATACAAGCCATAGAGTCCCGCAATGAAGGCGAGAACGCCCAGCATAGGAATGAGGTGGAACACACCCGCGACCCACGCCGGGGTGTAGCTGTACGCGGTGACCTTCAATGCTCGCAGCGAATCGCGCTGGCCGCCGAACGTCGGCGCCAGAACGTCGACCAGCCATGAAATCAGCCACACGATGACAAAGGCGAAAACAAATTGGAGCACGGCGGTGAGCACCGCGGCGACGATGCCGGTCTTGACGTTGCCGATGAAGGGCACGCTGACCCCGATCAGGGTGCAGCCGAGCAGTGTCGCCACGACGCCGATCGCCACCAGCGGCAATACGTACCCCATGTAGATCTCGCCGGCGGTTTTCGGCTCCGCCGCGATCAGCGGCCACTCGGTCGACGGTGACAGCAGTATTCCCTTGATCCGCGCGAATATCCCGTGGGCCATGGCCGCGTCGAAGCGCGGCAACGGGTCGGCAGGTCCGCCCGATACGACGTGGGGCGGCGGCGATGGCGGCGGGCCTCCGAACGAGGCAGCAGGCTCGACCGGCGGCCGGGGCGGGCTCGGGATGGATACCGAGCGGTGCGACCGCGGGCTGGGGCGCGCATCGTTGTCGTCGGAGCGGCGGGTGCAGCCGCGCACAGGTGGCGGAGGCGAAATGGGCGGGGCAGGTGGCGGCGCGGTACGACTGGCGGAGGCGAAATCGACGGCGCCGGCTGCGACCGGCGACGGACTTGCCGCTGCGGGCGTCGGCGCCGCCGCTCCGCAGTGGGAACAGAACTTGGCGCCGTCGGCGATACGTTGACCGCATTGTCCACAAAACATGGATGGCCTCCGGAGAAGATTCTGCAATTGTGGGGTGGCGCGATTGTGCGCCGGTCCGGCCACCGATTCAACGGGACTACCGGGACTTAAGCGCGCCGCAGCGCCGCCGCGCCGGCGTAACGCGCGCCCGACGCTTCTTCGATCCGCAGTCCTTCGTTCCATTTCGCCGTTCGCTCGCCGCGCGCGAACGAGCCGACCTTGAGCTGGCCGGCGTTCCATCCCACGGCAAGATGGACGATGGCGACGTCTTCGGTCTCGCCGGATCTCGCCGAAATAATGGTGCCAAAGCCGGCCCGGAGCGCGGCGTCCCGCGCGGCCAGGGTTTCGCTCAGCGTGCCTGCCTGATTCGGCTTGAGCAGGACCGCATTGCAGGCCCGATCGGCTGCCGCCGCGTCGACCCGCGCCGCGTTGGTGGTCAAATAGTCGTCACCGATGATCTGCACGCGTTGTCCTGCGGCGCTCGCAAATCGAATCCATGCATCGCGGTCGTCGTCGGCGAACGGATCCTCGATCGCCACTACCGGATAACGATCGAGCCAGCCGAGCAGCACTTCCGCCAGGCCATCGGCTGTCGAAATCGCGGTCATCGAGATCGAAACGATAGCGGCCATCGCGAACGAGCTCCGAAGCGGCGATGTCCAGCGAGATGGCGACCTCGTCTCCGGGCGAGTAGCCCGCGCGCTCGATCGCGCGCACGAGCATGGTCAGCGCGTCCTCGTTGCTCGCAAATTCCGGCCAATAGCCGCCTTCGTCGGCAACGCCGAAGCGCGTGCCTGCCTCGTGCATCAGGACGCCGGCAGCGCGATACACCTCGGCGCTCACGCAAAGCGCTTCGCTGAAGGACGTCGCCGACATCGGAATCACCATCAGGTCCTGGAGATCGATGCGTCTGCCCGCGTGGGCGCCGCCGCCGAAGATCTGTATCTCGGGCAGGGGCAGTGAGACGGGCCGTCGCCGGCCAGATAGCGCCATAACGGCAAGGCCTTCGGACGCGGCCGCCGCCTGCGCGACGGCAAGCGATACCGCCACCATGGCATTGCCGCCGAGCCGCGCCTTATCCGGCGTGCCGTCGAGCGCAACGAGCGTGGCGTCGACGGCGGCTTGATCGTGCGCGTCGAAACCGGTGAGCGCCTCCGCGATTTCGCCGTTGACGTTGCCGACCGCGTGAGTGACGTCGTTGCCTCCGAGCTCTTCTCCACCGTCGCGGAGGTCGACCGCCTCGCGCGATCCGCGTGAGGCGCCTGCCGGCGCGATCGCGCGACCGATGGCACCGGCCGCGAGCCTCACTTCCGCCTCGACCGTCGGACGGCCGCGAGAATCCCACACCCGCCGGCCGCGAATCGAGAGAATCTCGCTGCCCATGTCAGGCTCGGTCCTCTTCCGGCCAGTCGCTTTCTTTCGCCCAGCGCTCGCCGATGCTTTCGAGTGTCGATGGAGGAAGCGGCTAGATGGGCGGCGGCGAATGCCCGCACACGATCCTTGATCGCCGGCTCGGTGATGTATTCCACCGGGGATTTGCCGTCGATGCGGGCCAGCAACAGTGCGGGCAGCAGCGCGGCCACGCGCGTCTCCAGTCGATCGGAGGGCTCCCATGTCGCATGGGAAAGGTAAGCGCCGCAAAGCGCCTGAAGGCCTCGACGTATCGCGCCTTCCATTGCGGGTGCTTTGCCCCCTTGAGGAGCAGGTGATTCAACACAAACGCGAGATCGAACGCGGGATCGCCGAACCACGCGCATTCCGCGTCGACGATGACCGGGCCGGCAGGCCCGCACAAGATATTCTTCGGGCTGAAGTCGCCGTGAACCAGCGTGCGCTTGGTGCGGCGCGTCGTCTCGACCAGCTCTCCCAGCCGGGCGGCCAACCGCGGGTGTGCCCGTCCCGTTGCGACGAGATAGGGCTCGAGCCGGATGTCGTAGAAGATGTCGTCGGTCGCGAAGCGTGCGGCGACATCGCTGCGATCGGCGGTTGCGGCGTGAATGCGGCCCAGCGTTTCGCCGACCCGTGCCGCGTCCGCCGTATCGATGGTCCCGGCCGAGAGCTGCGCCTTCCACGTCGGATAAGGCTCGGGCGGGAAAAATTCCATAGCGAAGCAGCCCGTGTCGCGGTCCTCGCCCAGGAGCCTCGGAACGGCCGACGGAGCGATCTCTCCCGCGACTCGCATCCACTCGGCTTCCCATCGATTGCGGCTGACGGGCGCCCGCCATTCCGCCGCTACCTTGAGCTTGCGCAAGCGCCCGTTTGACGCAAACGGTGACGCCGGCGGGCAGATCGACGCGATAGATGTCCGAGGAGACGCCGCCCGGGAGCGCCGTGATGGCTATTTCGCTGTGAGCACTTACTAGCCCCATTTTCGCCAGCGAGCCGTGTAGCCATGCTTCTCGGGTCTCGAATGCCTGGCCGGGTGGCCCAGGTTCCAGCGGGCTCATTGAGGTCTGCGGAACGATATTTGCATTCGAAAAGTTAAGCTATCATCGCAACCCGAGCCAATAAGCCCCCGAAGTGGTAAGAAAGGGGCGGCAAAGGCGGGTCGAGCGGATGCGCAAGACCTGGAGGAATCGTGATGATCCGCTTCGGCTTCAACATCAAAACGCGCAGCGGCCAGCGTGTCGACAACATTTGCATCATGGCTGCCAACCGCCAGGATGCGGGCGTCGCCTGCGCCAGATGTACCATCATTGCGAGATCATCGCCTGCAACTTCAGAGACCGTTCGTCGCAGCGATCCGCTCGATCTCGAAGGCGTTATCGGCATGATCAGCAACGATCCCGCCACCGTGACCGGTGTCGCGCGGTCGATGTTACGCAACAAATCCGGCTCCCACTAGCTCTTCCACCAGCGCCAGGTAATCGCGTGCGCCACGGCTCTGCGGCGCATGCCGGAACACGTCGAGGTTGCGTGCGGGACTCTCCGCCAGGCTCACATTCTCGGCGATTCGTGTCGCGCAGATTTCGTCGGTGCGAAAAGCCATCGCCATCAGGTCCGCGACTTCCGAGCTCATCTTGCGGCGCGCGTCGAAGCGCGTGAGCAGGTATCGTCGCGGCAATCGCCGCTTGAACACCGGCTCCAGCGCGTTGAGACTGCGCTCTACCTGCTGCGCACCCTGAAGCGCGAGGTAGTCGGCCAGAGACCGGGATGACGATCAGGTCGCAGGCAAAGATGGCGTTGAGCGACAGGATACCGAGCAGCGGGCAGCAATCGATCACCACCGAGCCCGGAGCGATATCGGGCGCCTTGAGCGCGGCGCGCAGTCGCGTGACGACGTTCACGCCCTTGCCGAGCAAGGTGTCGAGGCTTAGTCAGCTCCAGGTGCCCGGGGCAGAGGATGACGCCGCTGTCGGTGATCTGGGACACGTCGCCCAGCGGGCGCTGGCGCATGAAAAACGAATAGACCGACTCGTCTGCCAATCGCGGTCGTATGCCGAAGATGCCGGACAGATGCGCCTGCGGATCCAGATCGATGCCCAGCGGCCGCTGCTTGCGCTGCGCGATCCCGGCCAGAAGATTCAGTGCGGTCGTCGTCTTCCCGACACCGCCTTTTTGATTGAATACCGCGATAACCGTCATAGGCGGATTCTAGAGGATCAGAGGATTTTCGGCGCACGAAGGTCACCACGATCTCGGCCAGGATCACCACCACGAAAATCGCCAGCAGGATCGTCGCCACGCGGTTCCATTGGAACAGATTCAAGCGCCGAGTCGAGAATCATGCCGATACCGCCAGCGCCGACCAGCCCGAGGACCGCCGACTCGCGGACATTGATGTCCCAGCGGAACAGCGCAATCGACCAGAACGCCGGCTTGACCTGCGGCCAGTAGCCGAAAGCCAGGCGCGAGAGCCAGGGCGCGCCTGCCGCGTCGAGCGCTTCGATCGGACCGCGAGCGGTTTCCTCGATCGCTTCGCCGAACAGCTTGCCGACGAAGCCGATCGAGCGGAAGGCGATCGCCAGCGTGCCGGCCAGGGCGCCCGGCCCGAAAATGCCGACGAAAAGCAGCGCCCAGACCAGTGAATTGACCGATCGCGACGACACCAGGATCAGCTTGGCAAAGCAGGTTCAGCGGCGTGAAGGGGCAGATGTTGCGCGCGGCGAGCAGGCCGACGGGGACCGCCATCATCAGCGCCAGCAGCGTGCCCAACGAAGCGATGTGGAGCGTCTCGGTCAGCGCCGCGTGGACGCCCTGCGGGTAGTACGCGACGTCGATCGGCCACATGCGGGTGAGAAGGTCGGCCACCTGCTCCGGCGCGTCGGTGAGAAATTCGGGAATGATCTCGACGGTCCGGATCGCGGCGACGATCGCCGCCGCCGACCAGCAGGTACACGGTGAAGCGCGCCAATCGTTGCGCGGGAGTGAAGCGGCGCCAGATCCGGTGCGCGAGCGGCTGTGATGTTTCCATCTTGGTCGCCACTTCAGTCGTCTTCCAGGTGCTGTTCGCGGTGGGTGAGGGCGCCGCGTTCGCGCCGCCTGAAAATATCCGCGAGCGAGAATCCGTCGATGAAGATCGCGCGAACGTAGGTGGCGAGGATTTCGCCGGTCATGATGAGCGCGATGATCGAAATCAGAATCGCGCACACGTAGTCGTAGTCGAAGCGCTGAAATGCCGCGAACAGCGTGCCGCCGATGCCGCCGGCGCCGACGATGCCGACCATGGTCGAATTGCGCAGGTTGGAATCGAGCTGATAGGTGCAGAAGCCGATGAAGCGGGCGAAGACCTGCGGCAGGACGCCGTAGGCGATCACGCTCATGAATGATGCGCCGGTCGCGCGGACGGCTTCGACCTGCTTGAGCGAGATTTCCTCGATCGCTTCCGCAAACAGCTTGGCGGCGAATCCGACCGACGCGACCGCAAGCGCAAGAATGCCGGCCAGCGCGCCGAAGCCGACTGCCTTGACGAACAGGATCGCGACGATGACGGGATGAAACGAGCGCGCGGCGACGATGATGAGGCGCGCCGGCCAGCTTACCCATGCCGGCATCAGGTTCGCGCGACGCGCAAAGGCCGATCGGCAGCGACGAGCGCGATGCCGAGCGTCGAAGCGAGCACGGCGATCTCGAGGCTTTCCTCGCAGGCCCTTGAGCAGCAATTCCCAGCGGGCGAAGTTGGGCGGAAACATCCGCCCGAAAAAATGACCTGCGTTATGAAATCCCGACCGCGACCCGCTCCGCGGAGACGTCCATCTGCGCCGCCGCATACACGACGTACGCCGCCAGCGCGATCCACGCGGCGCGAGCGCGCCAGTCAGGCGGGAACAGAGTCGCGCGGGAACCCGCGGCGCCGGCGGAGCGATCGGTCATCGAATCGAATTCCGCCTCGCGCGCGAGCGTCAATGCAGCCAGTCTTCGCCGCCATAGATCGTCTTCAGAGGTCTCGTCGGACAGGCGGGCGGGCGGGCCGTCGAATACAATTCGGCCGCCCGCCATGCCGACGATGCGGTCGGCGAAACGGCGGGCAAGCTCGACGTCGTGCATGTTGACCATGACGGGAATGGTCGCGCGCGCGCAATGTCGGTGAGCAGCTGCATGATCTCCACCGACGTCTTGGGGTCCAGCGAGGACGTCGGCTCGTCCGCGAGCAGCAGCGGCGGGCTCTTGCATCACCGCGCGCGCGATGCCGACCCGCTGGCGCTGACCGCCGGAAAGCGAATCGGCGCGCTGGTTGGCGAAGCTCGACAGGCCCACGGTGTCGAGCAGCTCGAACGCTCGCGCAACGTCGCCCGGCGGAAACCTGCGCCGCCACGCCTTCCAGGCCGAGACATAGCCGAGCCGGCCCGACAGCAGATTCTCCATGACCGTCAGACGCTCCACCAGGTTGAATTCCTGGAACACCATGCCGATGCGGCGGCGCGCCTGGCGCAGCGCGTGCCGCGTCAGGCGGGTGAGGTCGTGGCCCTCGAATTCGATCGAGCCGGAAGTCGGCTCGACCAGCCGGTTGATGCAGCGAATCAGCGTGCTCTTGCCGGTGCCCGAAGGCCCGATGATCGCCGTGATCCCGCGCGCCGCGATGTCCAGGTCGATATCGCTCAGAACCGGCCTGCCGGCGACGTAGGCCTTGGAGAGATGCTTGATGGACAGCACGGGGTGGGGCTACGTCGGCCGTGCCAACGTCACTTTTCTTGGCCGCTTCGGCCGCTTCGCGCGCGGTTTCCTTGTCGTAGGTCGCCTTGTCGAAGCCTCCGCCCCGAACCCTTGGCGACGTTGCGCACCACCTCCCAGGACGTCTTGTAGTTGATGGGGAAGAAACGGTCGGCGCCGTCGAACGCCTTCTGCATCTCGGGCGGGAAACGGTAGTCGTAGAAGCACTCCCAGCATCTTGTCGACGAGCTTGGGATCGAGGTCGTGCGCGTACGCGAACGACGAGGTCGGGAATTTCTGGCTGCGATAAATGACGCGGAAGTCCGACTCCTTCACCTGTCCGCGCTCGGCCATGCGGTGGAAGACGTCGGACGCGACGGCTCCGCCATCGTAGTCGCCGGAATTCACGCCCATCACCGTCTGATCGTGCTTGCCGGAGAAGATGATCTTGTAGTCCTTGTCGGGCGTCAGGCCCTCGGCCGGGAAACAACGCCAGCGGCGCGAGATGTCCGGAGTTCGACGAGGGCGACGTATGCGCAACCTTCTTGCCCTTGAGATCGGCGAGCTTCTGGTAGGGCGAGTTGGCTCTTGACGATCACGATCAGGTTGTAGCCCTGGAACTCCTTCTGCCGTGCCTTTGACCGCAAACGGCACCGCGCCCGCGAGATTGACGGCAAAAGCGGTGGGGCCGGTCGAAAAGCCGGCGACGTGCAGGCGCCCGGAGCGCATCGCCTCGATCTCCGCCGCGTTCGACTGAACCTGATAGAACACGACCTTCTTGTCCAGGCATTTCCCCAACGCTGTAGTGAACGGCTTGAATATGTTCTCGTAGACCGCGGGATCCTCGACCGGGGTGTAGGTGAACACGATCGTCGATGGGTTCTTCCATTTCTTCGGATCGGCCGGCACGTCCGCGACCATGTCGTTGTTTTCATCGCAATACATGACGTCGAGCTCGCCGCGATGCTTGCAGGCGTCGGCGGCGTAGACGCCGCTTGCGAGCACGAAAAGACCGAGGCCGGCAAATGCCGGAACCAGGCGTTTGAACATGGATTCCCTCCTTCAAAGACCGTGAAATGCGGTTCTCGGCGTCATTTTCGCACACCAGCCTTCCGGGACCGCCCCGCACGCCCGCAGGCGGGGCCCGGGCAAAAGATGCGATAATTCGAGACCATGCAAATGTCATTGCAAGTCGCGATTCTGGCCGCGGGCGAAGGCAAGCGGATGCGCTCGGCGCGGCCGAAGGCGCTGCATCGGCTGGCCGGCAGTCCTCTGCTTTCTCACGTGCTGCGCGCGGTTCGGGCGATCGAGCCGCGAGCGATCTGCGTGGTCTACGGAAGCGGCGGAGATCAGGTGCCCTCCGCGCTGCCGGGCGCGGATATCACTTGGGCAAGACAGGAGTCCTTGCTCGGCACCGGAGACGCATTGAAATGCGCGCTCGAGCACTTGCCCAAGGATGGCGTCACGCTGGCGATGATCGGCGATATCCCGCTCATTCGTCCGGAAACACTGTCGCGCCTCGCCGCCGCGGTGGACGGCGACAAGCTCGCGGTGCTGACCGCGACGCCGCCCGACACGTCGGGCCTGGGCCGCATCGTCCGCGATGGCGCGGGCCAGGTGCGCGCATCGTCGAGGAAAGGATGCAAGCGCCGAGCAACGGGCGATCGGCGAGATCAACGCCGGCGTGCTCGCGGCTCGCACCGAGCGCTTCGCGCAATGGCTTCTTCGCCTGACCAGCAACAATGCACAAGGCGAGTATTACCTCACCGACGTCCTTTCCCTGGCAGTTAGTGACGGCGTCCCGGTCGTTGCGGTTTCAGCATCCGACCCGATGGAGGTGCAGGGCGTCAACGACCGTGTTCAGCTTGCCGCCGTCGAGCGCACACTGCAACGGCAGGCGGCGCAAGCCTTGCTGCGCGACGGCGTAACGCTTGCCGACCCGGCGCGCATCGACGTGCGCGGAACGCTTCAATGTGGCAAGGATGTCGCGATCGACATCAACTGCATCTTCGAGGGCACGGTGACACTGGGCGATGCAGTGTCGATCGGCGCGCACTGCCTGCTCAACAACGTCAGCATCGGGGCCGGAAGCGTCGTCGCTGCGTTTTCACATCTCGAAGATGCCGAGATCGGCGGCCGATGCCGCATTGGCCCGTACTCGAGGATCCGGCCGGCGTCCGTGCTCGGCGACGAAGTGCATATCGGAAATTTCGTCGAGGTCAAGGCGACCACCATCGGGGCGCGCAGCAAGGCCAATCACCTCGCATACATCGGCGATGCGAGCGTCGGCCGCGACGTCAACGTCGGCGCCGGCACGATCACCTGCAATTACGACGGCGCGAACAAACACCGGACCATCATCGAGGATGACGTGCACATCGGATCGGATACACAGTTGATCGCGCCGGTCACCGTGCGCAAGGGAGCGACGATAGGGGCGGGCGCGACCATCAGCCGTGAGGTGCCCGCGGGCGAGCTCACAATTTCCCAGAACAAGCAGGTCACGGTGCCGGGCTGGAAGCGGCCCGTGAAAGCGCGGCGCTGATCATGTGCGGCATAGTCGGCGCGGTCGCTCGCGAGAACGTGGTCCCTACGCTGATCGAAGGGATACGCCGCCTCGAATACCGCGGCTACGACTCTTCCGGGCTCGCCGTGATCAACGGTGGCCTGCATCGGCTGGTCAGCACCGCCCGCGTCGCCGATCTCGCGGCGCAGGCCAGCTCGACGGGAATCAACCGGCACGACCGGCATCTCGCATACGCGCTGGGCGACGCACGGCGCGCCGACATCCACCAGCGCGCATCCCCACGTCAGCCAAGGCGAGATCGCAGTGGTGCACAACGGCATCATCGAAAATTTCGAGTCTTTGCGCGCGCGGCTGCAGCAGCAGGGATACAGGTTCGTCACCCAGACCGATACCGAGGTGATCGTTCATCTCATCCACGCGTACTACGACGGCGACCTGCTGCCCGCCGTGCGCAAGGCGGTGGCCGAGTTCCGCGGCGCGTACGCGATCGCGGCGATCAGCACCCGCGAGCCCGGCCGTATCGTCGGCGCTCGAGCCGGCAGCCCGCTCCTGGTCGGCGTGGGAGAGCACGATCACTATCTTGCGTCCGACGCGAGCGCGCTCGCCCCGGTGACGCAGCGCGTGGCGTATCTGGAGGAGGGAGACGTTGCCGACATCCGGCGCGAGTCGTACGCGATCTACGACGCCGACGGGACGCTCGTGACTCGCCAGGTGGTCAAGGTCAAGACCGCGGACGCGGTGGAGCTGGGGCCTTTCCGCCATTACATGCAGAAGGAAATCTTCGAGCAGCCGCGTGCGGTCGCCGACACGCTGGAAAGCGTCGGCGGCATCGAGCCTGCGTTGTTCGGTCCTACGGCGGCGGACGTGTTCTCGAGCATCGATGCGGTGCACTTGCTTGCGTGCGGGACGAGCTATTACGCGGCAATGGTCGCGCGCTTGTGGCTGGAAGGAGTGGCCCGCATTCCGGCGCAAGCCGAGATTGCCAGCGAGTACCGCTATCGAGACAGCGTTCCCGATCCCAAAGCGCTCATTGTCGTGGTCTCGCAGTCCGGCGAAACCGCCGACACGCTCGCCGCGCTCTCGCATGCGAAAAAACTGGGTCAGCGGCACACGCTGGCGATATGCAATGTCGCAACCAGCTCCATGATCCGGCAGACCGAGCTGACCTATCTCACGCGTGCCGGTACCGAGATCGGTGTCGCCTCGACCAAGGCGTTTACGACGCAACTGACGGCGCTGTTCTTGCTTGTGCTGTCTCTCGCCAAGTCGCGTGGCCGGCTTGGCGCGGAAGACGAGGCGCGTTGGTTGCGCGACCTGCGGCATTTACCCAGCGCGATCCAATCGGTACTGGCGCTCGAGCCGGCGATCATCGCGTGGGCCGAGCAGTTCGCGAAAAAGCAGAATGCGCTTTTCCTGGGCCGCGGCTTGCACTATCCCGATTGCGCTCGAGGGCGCGCTCAAGCTCAAGGAAATCTCGTACATCCACGGCGAGGCCTATCCCGCGGGAGAGCTCAAGCACGGGCCACTTGCGCTGGTCGATTCCGAGCATGCCGGTCGTCGCCATCGCGCCCAACGACGCGCTGCTGGAAAAGCTCAAGTCCAACCTGCAGGAAGTCCGTGCCCGCGGCGGCGAGCTTTATGTCGTTGCCGACGCCGACAGCAATATCGAGACGAGCGATGGAATCCACGTATTGCGCCTGCCCGAATACGCGGGCTTGCTGTCGCCTATCGTGCATACCATTCCGCTGCAGCTGCTCGCGTATCACACCGCGGTCATGCGCAACACCGACGTCGACAAGCCGCGCAATCTCGCGAAGTCGGTGACGGTTGAGTAAACGGTTAGTCGCCAGCCGCATGCCGGCGCGTCGGTGAATTTCGAATGAGGCCCGGGTCCAGTTTCGTCTGCGCATCCGCAGCGGCGCCGAACATCGCCGTCGGGCCGGGAAAGATCGACCTTCTGGAGGCCATAGCGAGCACCGGGTCGATCACCGCGGCGGCGAAGTCGCTCGGCATGTCATACCGCCGCGCGTGGTTGCTGGTCGACACCATGAATCGCTGCTTCAAGAGTCGCGTGGTGGAGACCGAGGCGAGGAAACCGCGGTGGCGGAACACGGCTCACCCGCGTTGGGCGCGCAGCTCGTTCGCTCCTACCGCCGCATCGAGGCGCGCGCGGCGAAGGCCGGCGCGTCGGAGATCGCGGTGCTGACACGCTTGCTTGCTACCTCGTCGAAGGCACGCTAGCGCCTCACGCCGGCTACCGGCACCCGCACCGATTTGCGGTACGATGGCGCCGCTGACAACATCCGCCTGGCCATGGAAGTCGCTTTCATCATCGATCCACTCGCTTCGCTCAAAGCGTACAAGGACACGAGCGTGGCGATGATGCGCGCGCTGCAGGCTCGCGGCGCGACGCTTTTCGTCCTCGAACCGGCTGATCTTTTCTGGACTGCATCGGCGACGCAAGCCAGGGTCAGGCCACTCACCGTGACCGAAGACGATCACGAATGGTATCTCGCGGGCGAGGCGTCGATTCGTCCGCTGACGTCATTCGACGCGGTCATGATGCGCAAGGACCCGCCGTTCGACCTGGAATACGTCTACTCGACGTATCTGCTCGAGGCCGCGGAAAGCGAAGGCGCGCTCGTTCTCAATCGCCCGCGCGCGGTGCGCGATCACAATGAAAAAATGGCCATCGCCCGTTTTGCCGAGTTCACGGTGGCGACGCTGGTCACCCGGAATCCCGGGATGCTGAGCAGCTTCATCGACCAATACAAGGATGTGATCCTGAAGCCGCTAGACGGCATGGGAGGCGCGTCGGTTTTCGGGTGCGCATCGACGATCCGAATCGGAACGTGATCATCGAGACGCTGGCGCACTACGGCGCGCGAACGGTGATGGCGCAGCGCTTCATCCCAGAGATCGTCGACGGCGACAAACGCATCGTGCTGATCGACGGCAAGCCGATCCCGCATGTTCTGGCCCGCATTCCCAAGGCGGGCGAGACGCGGGCAATCTCGCCGCCGGCGGCCTGGGCGTTGCGCGCCCGCTCACCGCGCGCGATCGCGAGATCGCCGACAGCGTCGGCCCCAAGCTTGCGGCCGAGGGACTGTTCGTGGTCGGGCTCGACGTCATAGGCGACTTCCTGACCGAAGTGAACGTGACCAGCCCCACCGGGTTCGTCGAAATCACGAAGCAGACCGGGTTCGACGTCGCGGGCCGCTTTGCCGACGCCGTCGAAGCGCTTGTCCACAGCAGAGCCCGCGCTCGCTGATCGGCGCATACGCCCGGGCACATCGAAGCCGTAGCGCGGAGGCCAGCGCAAGCACGTGCTAACATGATCGGCACCGGGAAATAGCGGGAAATAGCCGTTGGACGGTGGCGCGATCCGGCGTTTGACGCCGGGTTTTCGCCAGCACGGGGACCTCGACGCGCGCGGCGGTGGGTCCCGGGAGACTCCATGATCGGCATCCTCATTGTCGCGCACGACACGTTCGGCGAAAGCCTGATCCGCGCCGTGACCACGTGCTGGGCGTGCGTCCTCCACAATTCGAGACACTCGGCGTTCGCGCCAGCGACGACCCGCTCGACCTGTTGCCGCGAGCGCGCGAGCTCGTCAAGTCGCTCGACAGCGGCGACGGCGTCTTGATCTTCTCCGACATCTATGGCGCGACGCCTTGTAATCTTGCGACCAAGCTGCTGCAGCCCGGCCGCATCGAAGGCGTTGCCGGCGTCAATCTGCCGATGCTGGTGCGTGCGTTTACTTATCGCAGCAGAGGCATGGACACCATGATCAAAAAGGCCATCAGCGGCGGCTGCGACGGCGTACTCCACGTCGGGACGGACCCGGTCTATGCAACAACGAGAAATTGAAATCGTCAACAAGCTGGGCCTTCACGCACGCGCGTCGGCCAAGCTCACCCAACTCGCCGCCAAATATCAGTGCGACGTGTCCCTGGCGCGCGCAGCGGCCGCAAAGTCAACGCCAAGAGCATCATGGGCGTGATGATGCTGGCGGCCGGCAAGGGCAGTCGCATCACGCTTGAAACCGACGGTCCGGACGAGACAGAGGCGATGGACGCGATCGTGGTGCTGATCGGCGATTGTTTCGGCGAGGGGCAGTGACAAACTGTAACAGCTCGCGCGACATTCGCTTACAAACGATTGATCGCCCGCTGGGAACCAATGCAAGGAAACAGCGGATCAATGAACGAGTGTTCGCGTTTGCGCTCGATGGAGATGCCTCTCGTCTTTCCTGCGAGACCCGCGAGCGCGAGCCGAGCGCGTAGGCAGGTGCGCAGGTGAAGTAAAGCGGCCGTCGATCCAAAGCTGGATGTAATAGCGCCATCGTTCTAGCAAGCGCCATGTCCCGACCCTTCAGACCCGTCCCGCGCCAATGAGCTTTGTCTTGCACGGCATCGGCGTGACGGGCGGCATCGCCATCGGCCGCGCGCAGCTCGTCTCGCACGCCACGCTCGAAGTTGCCCATTACACCATCAGCGCCGACCAGGTGCCGGCGGAAATCGCCCGCCTGACCCAGGCGATCCATGCGGTGCAAAAGGAGCTCGAAGGCCTGCACGGTGCGATGACTTCAGGCGATGCGCCGGCCGAGTTCGGTGCATTTCTCGACGTCCATTGGATGATCCTCACCGATCCGACGATTTCCGAGACGCCCAAGCGGATGATCGCCGAGCTGCACTGCAACGCGGAGTGGGCCCTCACTCAGCAGATGGCGGTGCTGGTCGAGCAGTTCGACAACATCGAGGACCCGTACCTGCGCGAACGCCGCTCCGATGTGGTGCAGGTAGTGGAGCGCGTGCTCAAGGTGTTGCTGGGCAAGCCCGGAGCCGTGCGCGCGTCCAGCGCCGAGGAACAGACCATACTCGTCGCGCACGATCTGTCGCCTGCCGACGTCATCCAGTTCAAGACGCACCACTTCGCCGCGTTCCTGACCGATCTCGGCGGCGTCACCTCGCATACGGCGATCGTCGCCCGCAGCCTCAACGTGCCGGCGGTGGTCGCGACCCACAATGCGCGAGCGCTGATACGCGAGAACGAGCTCTTGATCGTCGACGGCGCCAAGAACGTCGTCATCGTCAATCCGGACCGATCGGTGCTCGCCGAGTACCGGCTCAAGCAGGGCGAGTTCGAGATCGAGCGCAAGAAGCTCAAGCGGCTCAAGACGACGCCGTCCGACCACGCTCGACGGGCTGGAAATCGAATTGTTCGCCAACATCGAGCTCCCGGGCGATCTGGCACAGGCGCTGGAGAACGGCGCGACCGGCGTCGGATTGTTTCGCAGCGAGTTCCTGTTTCTCAACCGTCAGGGACTGCCCTCCGAGGACGAGCAGTTCGAGGCGTACCGTCAGGTCGCGACCGGGATGGGCGGCAGGCCGGTGACGGTGCGCACCTTCGATCTCGGCGCCGACAAGCACAAGGAAGGGCTCGACGGGCTTGCCGCGCGTCGCGCCAAATCCTGCGCTCGGCTTGCGCGCGATCCGGTTCTGTCTGGCCGAGCCGAGGCTGTTCACTCACCCAGCTCCGGGCGATTCTGCGAGCGTCGCATTACGGCAACATCAACATCCTGGTGCCGATGCTCGTTTCCGCCGCGCGAGATCGATCAGACCCTGGTCATGATCGCGCGCGCCAAGGACAGCCTGCGCGAGCAGGGCGTGCCGTTCGATGCCGGCATCAAGGTTGGCGGGATGATCGAGATACCGGCGGCGGTGCTCGCCATCGGCACGTTCACGCAGCGGCTCGACTTCCTGTCGATCGGCACCAACGACCTGATTCAGTACACGCTTGCCGTCGATCGCGCCGACGACGCGGTGTCGCACTTGTACGATCCCCTGCATCCAGCGGTGCTGAAGCTGATCGCGCATGGCCATCGCCACCGCCAACAAGGCCGGCAGTGTCCGATCGCCGTCTGCGGCGAAATGGCGGGCGAGCTCCGGCTGACGCGGATGCTTCTGGGCATGGGCCTGCGCAACTTCTCCATGCATCCGGCGCATCTGCTCGAGATCAAGCAGCGCGTGCTCAGCAGCGACGCCGCCGCATCGCGGACGCTGGTCAATCGCATGCGCCGCAGCGAGGATCCGCGAACGGGTCGCGATGCTGCTCGACAGACTCAACGATTGACTGGCGGGTTCGTCAGCCGCTGCGCATGGCCGGTGCTCGGCGCTCGGTGTTGACAAGGGCGGGATGCGTCGTACCGTGGTAGTGGCGCCGATTTGAGGATCAGCTTGCGGGCGCGTTAAAAATTCGGCTAAAGCGGCGAGGCTCTCCGACCCGATTAGCGCAAGCTGGTCGGGTTTTTGTTTTTGCGTTGACGAACGCCTCGCAAGTAAACGGTATCGGTCCATGAGTCCTCTCACCACGTTCGGTCGGCAGTGTCGCGCCGCAGCGGGCGACGTTCACCGAATCGCTCGCGCTTGCAATCAGGCGCCTCGCTGCCCGGGTTCGAGCTCGATCTACGAGACCTACGGGTCGCTCGACGCCGAGCGCTCGAACGCGATCCTGGTCTGCCACGCGCTGAACGCATCGCACCATGTCGCCGGCACCTACGACGGCGAAGCCCGAAAGCGAAGGCTGGTGGGACAACATGGTGGGCCCCGGCAAGCCGATCGACACCGATCGCTTTTTCGTCGATCGGCGTCAACAATCTCGGCAGCTGCTTCGGCTCGACCGGCCCCGCGTCGATCAATCCGGCTACCGGCATAGCCGTGGGGCTCGGATTTTCCGATCGTCACCGTCGAGGATTGGGTCGATGCGCAGGCGCGGCTCGCCGACCGCCTGGGCATCGAGCGCTTCGCGGCGGTCATGGGCGGCAGCCTCGGCGGCATGCAGGCGCTGGCGTGGGCAATACGCTATCCGCAGCGGATCGCCCGCGCGCTGGTCATCGCCGCCGCACCCAACCTGTCCGCGCAGAACATCGCCTTCAACGAGGTCGCGCGCGCGGCGATCATGACCGATCCGGAGTTCCACGACGGTCAGGTTCTACGATCACGGCGTCAAGCCGGTACGCGGCTTGCGCGTCGCGCGCATGATCGGGCACATCACCTATATCTCCGACGAGCAGATGGCGGAGCGATTCGGCCGCCAGCTGCAGCGATGGCCTCAACTTCTCGTTCGCGCCGGAGTTCGAGATCGAGTCGTATCTGCGCTATCAGGGCGAAAAGTTCGCCGAGTATTACGACGCGAACACGTACTTGCGCATCACCAAGGCGCTCGACTATTTCGATCCCGCGGCTGGCCACGGGCGGCGATCTCGCGCGCGCGCTCGCGCCGGCGACCTGCAAGTTTCCTGGTCGATCTCGTTCACCACCGACTGGCGCTTTTCGCCGCGCGCGCTCGCGCGAGATCGTCAAGGCGCTGGTCGACAACCGCAGCGACGTCTGTTACGCGGAAATCGACGCGCCGCACGGCCACGACGCATTTCTGCTCGATACGCCGCAATACCACGCGATCGTGCGCGCATTTCTGAATCGTGCCGCGCCATGAAGCTACTCGACTCGCGCCGATTTTTCGACCATCGCCGGCTGGATTGCAGCCGAGCGCGCGCGTGCTCGATCTGGGCTGCGGCGACGGCAGTCTGCTCGCCTACCTGCGCGACTCGCGCGGAGTGGCGGGCTACGGCATCGAGATCGACGATGGCGGCGTGCTCGCTTCCATCGGCAACGGCGTCAACGTCATTCAGAGCGACCTGGAGAGCGGCCTCGCCGGCTTCGACGATCAGTCGTTCGACAGCGTGATCCTGTCGCAGACGCTGCAGGCGATGCGGCACACCGAGCAGATCGTGATGCGAGATGCTGCGCGTCGGCCGCGAGGCTATCGTGACCTTTCCCAACTTCGGTTACTGGTCGCACCGGCTGCAGGTCCTGCGCGGACGGATGCCGGTGTCCGGAAATCTTCCCTACCAGTGGTACGACACGCCGAATATTCACCTCTGCACCGTTGCCGACTTCGACGCCTTCTGCGATGAGCGCGGCTTTCACGTGCTCGAACGCGTCGTGTTGCGGCAGGCGCGGCGGGTGAACGTCCTCCCCAACCTGTTCGGCGTCATTGGCGATCTATCGTTTCCGCCGCCCAGTGAACGGGGTCCTAGCCGGTTCGTTGCACGGTTACAATGCAGCCGATGACGGGCCTGAAAAAGGCGTCTCTCGGAAGCATTGTTCAACCGGCGGATGCTGATCTGCATCTTCACCGGCTTCAGCTCCGGCCTGCCGCTTTGGCTGCTGATCAATCTCCTGCCGGCGTGGTTGCGTTCCGAACAGGTCGACCTCGACTTCGATCGGCCTGTTCGCACTGATGCAACTGCCGTTTACCTGGAAATTTCTGTGGTCGCCCTTGCTCGACCGATACGCGCTGCCGATGCTCGGCCGCCGACGCGGCTGGATGTTGATTACGCAGATCGCGCTGCTGGTCTCCATCCCGCTGTTCGGCTTGCTCGAGCCTAAGCTGGATCTCCTGGCGATCGCCGGCCTGGCGGCGACCGTGCGTTCTTTCCGGCGAGCCAGGACATCGTGCTCGACGCGTACCGGCGCGAGCTGCTGCCGGACGCCGAGCTGGGACTCGGCACACGCGATCCACGTTCCAGGCGTATCGCGTTTCGAGCCTCGTGCCCGGGCGCGCTGGCGCTGGTGCTCGCCGACCATATCCCGTGGCATGCCGTGTTCCTGATCACCGCGTTGTTCATGCTGCCCGGCATCGCCAACACGCTGCTCGTTTCCGAGCCTCTCCGATCGCGCAACGCGCCGCGAACGCTTACCGAAGCGGTGGTCGAACCCTTTCACGAATTCATCACGCGCGCCGGTTGGCATCAGGCCCTGCTCATACTCGGGTTCATTTTTCTGTACAACCTCGGCGCCAGCATGGCCCACCGCGCTGGCGACGCCGTTCTATCTCGACATGGGATTTTCCAAGACGGAGATCGGACTGATCGCCAAGAACGTCGGCTTGTGGGCGAGCGTTGCCGGAGGCCTGCTGGGCGGTTTGTGGATGCTGCGAATCGGCATCAACCGCGCGCTCTGGCTTTTCGGCGCAGTTCAGGTGATATCGATTCTGGGTTTTGCGTGGCTTGCGCACGAGCATCGCGCGGACCGGCGCGCTGCTGGCGGTGGTGATCGGTTTCGAGGCGTTGGGCGTCGGCCTCGCGACAGCGGCGTTCATCGCCTATATCGCGCGCGCCACCGATCCGCGCTACACCGCCACGCAGTTCGCACTGTTCACGCAGCCTCGGCCGTGGTTCCTCGCACCGCTGATCAACGCTACTACCGGATGGATCGTCGAGCAGACCGGCTGGTTCGATTTCTTTCTGTTGTGCGTTGTTCTGGGGCTGCCCGGTATGGCCTTGTTGCTGCGCGTCGCACCCTGGAATGAGCCGATCGCCGCCGAGGAGTGACGCGATGAGCTCTTTATCGTGCGCATCGTTTCGCGCCCCGCGCGCTACGGTGCCTTGCGGATGGAGTGGCGACGCGCCTCCGAATGAGCGGAGCGGACTTGGAGCCACCTACGCGGCCGGCTATTCAGGAACATCCTTGCCCCGAAAACTGGGGCCTCAAACCGGCGGATGCGAGTGCTGGCATTGGAATGCGACCACCGCATTTCCGCGCGCCGTTGCGGACGCGCCGGCCGACCCAGCTCTGGCTCGCGCGGCTGGCGGCCTTCGATTGCGCCGGTCGCATTTGCGACGTCGGTTTCGATTTGCGCGCAATTTTCGCCAGCTCGGCTCGAAGCTCTCGCAGACGGCATGATCTGGACCGCTTGGCCAAGAAGAGCGGCGCGGCCGTGAAAACCGAGCCATCGGCGAAAACCTCGCCGTCCGCGACACCGACTCGCCTCCGGGGCTGGTCCGACATCAAGGTGTGGGTGCGCGATCGACGGCCACACTAGGGTCGAAAGGTTTAGGTTCGCTGACGACGCGGTTGCGCGGACAGCGATCAAGTCCGGTTAAGCAACGGCGTCAGGGTGCCAGAGTTTCTTTCCAGTGTCTCTGGACACTGTCGAGCCACTCAGCCTCGAGCCTCGCGAGCTGCCAGGAGAGATCGCCCTGCCGGGCAACGGTATCGCGCAGCGCTCTTTGCCTTCCTCCACGTAAGCATCCGGCGTGGTGAGCCAGGCCTCGATCGACTGCCGTTCCGCGCCGATCACCTCCATCTCCTTCTCGATTCGCGCCAGCTTGTCGGCAAGCGGTTTCCGGCAAGCGCATACACCTGTTGGCGCGCGGTGGCCTCGGCGCGCTTTGCGTACGCCGGTCTGCGACGGGTAGCGCGCCGTCCGCGCGAACCGCGGAAGCATCGTCCTGTGTGCGTCCCGTCAGTACCCAGCGCCGATAATCGTCCAGATCGCCATCGAAAAGCGACACCGCGCCGTCGGCGACCAGCCACAACTCGTCTGCGGTCGCGCGCAGAGAGGTGCCGGTCGTGCGCGACGACGATCAAGCGCGCCGTGTAATCCTGAGCGCCTCGGTCAGCGCTTCGCGCATGTCGATGTCGAGGTGGTTGGTCGGCTCGTCGAGCAGCAGCAGGCTGCTTTTGCCGGCGCGAGCAGCGCGAGCGTCAGGCGCGCCTTTCGCCGCCCGAGAAATCGCGCGACCGGCGAGCTCGCGCGCTCGCCGCGAAAGTCGAAGCCGCCGAGAAAGTTCCGCAGCTCCTGATCGCGCGTTGCCGGCTCCAGTCGCTGCATGTGCCACATCGCCGACTCGTTGAGCCGCAAGTTGCTCGACCTGGTGCTGCGCGAAATAGCCGATGCGCAGGCCATAGGCGGCGAGCCGTGATCCGGACACGAGCGCGAGCTCGCCGGCGATCGCACGCAGCAGCGTCGATTTGCCGGCGCCGTTGGGGCCGAGAAGGCCGATGCGCTCGCCGGCCAGGATCGCCCAGTCGACGTTCTCGAGCACCGGCGTCGCCGCCATAGCCGAGACTCGACATGATCGAGCTTCAGCAATTGCCGTGCGCCGGTCGGGTGCGCCTCCAGCTCGAATGAGAACGGGCTGTCGACATGGGCGGCGGCGATCATCTCCATGCGCTCGAGCGTCTTGATGCGGCTCTGCGCCTGCTTCGCCTTGGTCGCCTTGGCGCGGAACCGGTCGATGTACGAGCGCAGATGCGGCGATCTGCCGCTGCTGCTTGACGTACGCCGACTGCTGCAGCGCCAGCGCCTGCGCGCGCTCGCGCTCGAACTGGGCGTAATTGCCGGTGTAGTGACGTAAGCTGGCGTTGGTCGAGGTGCACGATCTCGGTGACGACCGCATCCAGAAAATCGCGGTCGTGCGTGACCAGCAGCAGCGTGCCCGGATAGCGCTCGAGCCAATCCTCGAGCCACAGCACGGCGTCGAGATCGAGGTGGTTGGTCGGCTCGTCGAGCAGCAACAGATCGGAGCGCGCACATCAGCGCCTGCGCCAGGTTGAGGCGCATCCTCCAGCCGCCCGAGAACGCTCGCCACTGGATCGTTGCTGGCGCGCGGCGGCGAAGCCGAGCCCGCCAGGAGCGCGGACGCTCGCGCGCGTGCGCTGTAGCCGTCGATGATCCTCGAAGCGGTGGTGCAGCTCGGCGAGCGTGCTCGCCGCGGCATGCGCGTCGGCCGCTTCGTCGGCGTGCGCTGCAGCCAGCGCGCGCTCGACGCGCGCGCAGCTCGGCATCGCCGTCGAGCACGTAGTCGATCGCGCTTCCCGCTCGACCGGCGCGGTTTCCTGGGCGACGTGCGCGATCACCCATCCCGGCGGCGTCGAAAGCTCGCCTTGCGTCCTGTGACAGCTCGCCGCGAAGCAGCGCGAACAGGCTCGACTTGCCGCTGCCGTTGGCGCCGATCGAGCCCGACCCTGTGCCCGGGATGCACGGTGAGCGACGCGTCGTCGAGCAGCAGCTTGACTCCGCGCGACAGCGGAGATTCGAGATCCGAAGCATCGGTTGAAGGGTCGCTTGGTGAAGTAGACCGCGAATGACGATCAGTGGAGATCGTAGTCGTAGTCGATGATCAACGGCGCATGATCGGAGAATCGCCGATGCGTGTAGATCGCCGCGGCGCGCGCGGTGGCGGCGATGCCCGGCGTGGCGATCTGATAGTCGATGCGCCAGCCGACGTTCTTCGCCCACGCCTGGCCGCGGTTCGACCACCACGTGTACTGATCGGGCTCCTGGTTGAGGCGACGGAACACGTCGACGAAGCCGAGCTCGTCGAACACGCGCGTCAGCCACGCCCGTTCCTCGGGCAGGAAACCGCGAGTTCTTCTGGTTGCTGCGCCAGTTCCTGAGATCGATCGGCTGGTGCGCGATGTTCCAGTCGCCGCACAGGATGACTTCGCGACCCGCGTCGCGCAGGCGAAGCAGGTGCGGGAAGGAACTCCGCCAGAAATCGGAATTCTGGCCAGCTGGCGTGGGCCGACTGGAGCCCGACGGCAAGTACACGCTGATGACGGTCAGGTGCCCGGAAGTCGGCCTCGACGTAGCGTCCCTCGGCGTCGAACTCGGTGCTGCCGAAACCCACCTGCACCGATGCCGGACGCTTGGAGTAGAGCGCGACGCCGCTGTAGCCGCGTTTGGCTGCGGTGGTGAAAGGATGCGTGCGACTTGCGCGGCGCGGCGAGCGCTCGGCACGATCGTCGACGTGCGCCTTGATCTCCTGCAGGCACACCACGTCCCAGGGCTCGATGCGCGCGAGCCAGCGCGCAAAGCCCTTGCGCTCCGCGGAACGAATGCCGTTGACGTTGACCGTGACGATACGCATCGAACAGCTGACCGGGCACTGGGACGGTTGCGAGCGCGGATTCTACCTGATCGCGCGCGCATTTCGCGCCCACTGCGCCGCGTGTCGCCTGGCGTGTCGAGCGTGATGCGGCCGCGGTATAATCCATCCGCATTGTGAGGCCTCGACCACGCCGCTTCATGACCGACTTCCGCCAGGATTTTCTCGAGTTTGCGTTGGCACGTGACGTGCTTCGATTCGGTGACTTACGTGACCAAGGCGGGCGCGGCAAGACTCCCTATTTTTTCAACGCGGGTTTGTTCAACGACGGCGAAAGCCTGCGCCGGCTGGGCGACTTCTATGCGCGGGCGTACCTGACGTCGGGCGTGCGCATGCGACCAGCTGTTCGGTCCAGCCTACAAGGGCATAACGCTGGCCGCGGCGACGGCCATCGCGTTGGCCGAAAAAGGGCACAATCTGCCGTACAGCTACAACCGCAAAGAGGTCGAAGGATCACGGCGAAGGCGGGGTTATTGTCGGCGCGGCGCTTGCGGGGCGGGTGCTGATCATCGACGACGTGATCACCGACGGCGGGGCGAAGCGCGAGTCGATCGAGCTGATCCGCGCCCAGGGCGCCACCCCGGCGGCAGTGCTGATCGCGCTTCGACCGCATGGAGCGCGGAAGGGGCGAGCGGTCGGCGGTACAGGAATTGCGGCAGGAGTTTGCGATACCGGTGATGGCGATCGCGACGCTCGACGACCTCCTGGCAATGCTGGGGCGTAAAGCGGAGCTCTCGCGCACCGGGCGGCTGTCATGGCGTACCGCGAACGATACGGCGCGTCAGCGTGACCAAGTCTTTAGAGTACAACCGGAACGGGGCCAAGGGACCGGAACGATGGATACGATAAACAAGCAACAGTTTAGATGGGAGCGTTGCCGCGTTCTGCGGCATGGCTCGCCCTGGGCGCGCTTCCGGCGGCGGCCGCCGGGATGTACAAATGGACCGACGATCAGGGGATCGTTCATTACAGCGACCAAATGCCGCGCGGACGGGTCAGCAAGGGCGGCGTGGTGATCGACAAGCAGGGCGGCCAGGTCAAGAAGATCGATGCGACCGCTGACGCCGGCGCAGGCCAAAGCCAAGGAAGCCGAAGACGAGCGCCAGCGCCAGATCGCCAAGGGGCAGGAAGATAAGTCGCGGCGGGATCATCGCGCTGACGCACTCCTATACCAGCGAAGAAGAGATCGACTTCGCGCGCAACCGGGCGCTGCAGGCCGTCGAAAGCCAGCTCAGATCGGCCGAAACGTACATTGCGGATCTGAGCAGGCGTCAGCAGGAATTGAAGAAGGACAAGCTTGCATATGGCACGCAAGCCGGTGCCGGCTACGCTCGATAATGAGCTGTCGGCGATCGACGAAGAGCTTGCGCGCCAGGACAAGGTGCTCGCGCAACGACGCGCGGAGATAGCGGCGATCAACGCCAAGTACGAGAGTCGACAAGTTGCGCTGGCGCGAAATCAGGTCCGATCAGGAAGCCCGCAGGTCCCGCGGCCTCCGAACACGCCACCGACGCCGGCAGCCAAAGGGTCGACAAGCTCGGTGACCAAGTAAGTACGGCGCCACCGAGTAGCTTTGCAACACGAAGGGCGGCCCCGGCCGCCCTTGTCGTTTCGGCTGCCGGCACCGAGTGGTCGCCACGCGCTGATGCGATAATCAGCGCCTTTGTCTCTTCTCGCCGGCACGCAAATGGCGCAATACGTCTACACGCATGAACCGGGTGGGCAAGATCGTGCCGCCCAAGCGGGTGATCCTGAAGGACATCTCGCTGTCGTTCTTTCCCGGCGCCAAGATCGGCGTGCTGGGCGTGAACGGCTCCGGCAAATCGAGCCTGCTGCGCGATCATGGCGGGCGAGGACAAGGAGTACGAAGGCGAGGCGGTGCCGATGCCGAACATGCGCATCGGCTTCCTGCCGCAGGAGCCGCAGCTCGACCCGGAGCAAGACCGTGCGCGAAGCGATCGAGAGAAGGCTTGGGCGAGATGTTCGACGCCAAGCAGAAGCTCGAGGAGATCTACGCCGCGTACGCCGAACCCGACGCCGACTTCGACAAGCTCGCCGCCGAGCAGGCCAAATACGAAGCCATCATCGCCACGCGCGGGCGCGCGACACCGACGTGCAGATGGAGATCGCCGCCGACGCGCTGCGCCTGCCGCCGTGGGACGCGAAGATCGGCAAACTTGTCCGGCGGCGAGAAGCGGCGCGTCGCGCTTTGCCGCCTGCTGCTTGTCCAAGCCCGACATGCTGCTGCTCGACGAGCCGACCAACCACCTCGACGCCGAGAGCGTCGAATGGCTCGAGCAGTTCCTGCAGCAGTTTCCCGGACACGGTGATGGCGGTCACCCACGATCGCTACTTCCTCGACAACGCCGCGGAATGGATCCTCGAGCTCGACCGCGGGCACGGCATTCCATGGAAAGGCAACTACAGCTCGTGGCTCGAGCAGAAGGAGCAGCGCCTGCAGACCGAGGCGAAGCAGGAGTCCGCGCGCATCAAGGCGATGCACACGGAGCTCGAGTGGGTGCGCACCAATCGCCAAGGGCCGGCAGGCGAAGAGCAAGGCGCGTATCGCGCGGTTCGAGGAGCTTTCCAGCCACGAGCACCAGAAGCGCAACGAGACGCAGGAGATCTTCATCCCGGTCGCCGAGCGCCTCGGCAATCAGGTGATCGAATTCCACGGCGTGAGCAAGGGTTACGGCGAACGGCTGCTGATCGACGACCTGAGCTTCAGCGTTCCGCCCGGCGCGATCGTGGGCGTCATCGGGCCCAACGGCGCCGGCAAGTCGACGCTGTTCCGGATGATTCACCGGCGTCGAGAAGCCGGACCAGGGGCAAGATCGTCATCGGCTCGACGGCCAGGCTCGCGCGTGGTCGATCAGTCGCGCGAGGCGCTGCCCGACGACAAGACCGCCTGGGAAGCGGTCTCGGGCGGGCTCGATATCCTGACCGTCGGCAAGTTCGAGATGCCGTCGCGCGCGTATCTCGGGCGCTTCAATTTCAAGGGCGCCGACCAGCAGAAGAACGTCGGCCAGCTCTCGGGCGGCGAGCGCGGCCGGCTGCATCTCGCGATGACGCTGCTTGCACGGCGGCAACGTGCTGCTGCTCGACGAGCCGTCCAACGATCTCGACGTCGAGACGCTGCGCGCGCTGGAGGATGCGCTGCTCGAGTTCGCCGGCAGCGTGCTGGTCATCTCGCACGACCGCTGGTTCCTCGATCGCATCGCGACGCACATCCTCGCGTTCGAGGGCGATTCGCAGGTCAGTTTCTTCGAGGGCAACTACCAGGAGTACGAAGCCGACAAGAAGAAGCGCGCTGGGCGAAGAAGGCGCGCGCGCCGCATCGGCTGCGCTACAAGGCGCTCATGTCGTAGCGAGCGACGCGTGGCGACTGCTTGCGTTCGAGACCGCGCTACGTCTGAAACTAGATTCGTCATTCCCGCGAGCGAATCCAGTATCTTTTCACGAACGCCACTGGGTCCTCGCGTTAGCGGGCGACGACCAGGCTAGCCCGCGAGCTTGCGCTTGAGAATCGCGTTGACCTGCGCCGGATTGGCCTTGCCTTTGGTCGCGGCCATTGCCTTGCCGACAAGCGAGTTGAACGCCTTTTCCTTTCCGGCCTTGTATTCCGGCGACGATCGCGGCGATTCGCGGCGAGCATCGTCATCGACGATTTTCTCGATGGCGCCGGCGTCGGAGATCTGCTGCAGACCCCTTGGCGGCGATGATCGCAGTCCGGCGTCGCCACCGCTGTTCGCCCGGCCCACATCGCATCGAGAACTTCTTTGGCGATACTTCCCGAAATCGTGTTGTCCTGAAAGCGCGCGAGCAGTTGCTGCGAATTCGTTGGGTCGCACCGGCGCCTGCTCGATCTCGATCCCGTCGCGGTTCAGTCGCGCCGAGATCTCGCCAAGGATCCAGTTCGCCGCGGTCTTGCCGCTCAAGGGCACGCCGACGGGCGCCTGCATAGTCGACTCGAAATAGCGCGCTGTCTCCCTGCTCACGGTCAACTGTGCGGCGTCCGGCAGCGGGACACCGTAGTCGGCAACGAATCGATGCGCCATCGGCTCCGGCAGCTCCGGCATCTCGGCGCGTATCCGCTCGATCCACGCTTCGTCGATCACCAGCGGCGGCAGGTCGGGATCGGGAAAGTACCGGTAATCCTGCGCGTCTTCCTTGCTGCGCATCGGGGCGCGTCTCGTTGCTTGTCGGGATCGTACAGCCGTGTTTCCTGCACCACCGTTGCCGCCGTCCTCGATCGATTCGATCTGGCGACGGACTTCGAACTCGATCGCCTGATGCATGAAGCGGAAGCTGTTCAGGTTCTTGATTTCGCATCGCGTGCCGAGCCTGGCATCGCCGGCAGCGGACGCACCGACACGTTGGCATCGCAGCGGAAGCTGCCCTCCTGCATGTTGCCGTCGCAGATGCCGATCCACCTGACGAGCGAATGGAGCGTCTTGGCGTAGGCAACCGCTTCTTCCGCGCTGCGCAGGTCGGGCTCGGAGACGATCTCCAGCAAGGGCGTGCCGGCGCGGTTCAAGTCGATGCCGGTCATGCGCCGATGCGCACCGTGCGATCAAGTCCTCGTGCAGCGACTTGCCGGCATCCTCCTCGAGATGCGCGCGAGTCAGCGCGACTGTCTGATCGCGCCGCGCGTGGGCGAGACGATCGCAATCGAGCCGCCCTGCACGACCGGAATCTCGTACTGCGATGATCTGATAGCCCTTCGGCAGGTCGGGGTAGAAGTAATTCTTGCGCGCGAAGACGCTGCGCCGGTTGATCGTGCCGCCGACCGCCAGGCCGAGATCGGATCGCGCGCTCGACCGCACCCTTGTTCAACACCGGCAGGACGCCGGGCAGCGCGATATCGACCGCGGACGCCTGGCGTGTTCGGCGCCGCGCCGAACGCAGTGGACGCGCCCGAAAAGATCTTCGACGCGGTCGAGAGCTGGGTGTGGGTCTCGAGCCCGATGACGACCTCCCACTTCATTGCGCGATTCATGGCGCGAAGCCCGGCGGGATGCGCCGATGCCAGTCGGTCGCCTGCTGGTAGCGATGCGCGACGTTCGAGGATCTGCGCCTCGGCGAAGGCATTGCCCTGGATCTGCAAGCCGATCGGCAGGCCCTTGCCATCGAAACCGCAGGGAATCGACATGGCCGGCGTGCCGGTCAGGTTGCTGGCGATCGGTGAAGATGTCGTTCAGGTACATCTGTCACGGGATCGTCGATCTTGTCGCCGATACAGAACGCCGTCGTCGGCGATGTCGGGTCCCACGATCACGTCGCAGCTCTGATACGCGCGCTGGAAGTCGTCGGCGATCAGCCGCCGCACCTGCTGTGCCTTCAGGTAGTACGCGTCGTAATAGCCGTGCGACAGCACGTAGGTGCCGACCAGGATGCGGCGCTTCACCTCGGCGCCGAAGCCTTCGGCGCGCGTCTTCTTGTACATGTCCATCAGATCGTCGTATTTCGCCGCGCGATGGCCGTAGCGCACGCCGTCGAAGCGCGCGAGGTTGGACGACGCTTCGGCGGGCGAGATCACGTAGTACACCGGCAGCGAACAGTCGACGTTGGGGAGGCGTTAACTCGACGGTCGTCGCGCCGAGGCTCCTGAAACTCGCCGATCGCCGCCTCGATGGCCTGCGCGATCCCAGGCTCGGTGCCGGCGCCGAAGTATTCGCGCGGCAAGCCGATCCGAACGCCGGCGAGCGGCTTTGCACGCCGGCGCGTTTGCACCAGGAGCCGCGTGTAATCCTCGGCCGGGCCGGTCGAGCGCTGGTCGAGTCGCGCGCTGTCGTGGCCGGCCATGGCGTTGAGCAGCAGCGCGCAATCCTCGGCGGTCTGGCGCGAATGCGCCCGGCGTAGTCGAGGCTCGACGCAAAAGCGATCAGCCCGTAGCGGGAGCAAATGCCGTAGGTCGGTTTCAGTCCGCAGACGCCGGATAGCGCGGCAGGCTGCCGGATCGAGCCGCCCGTGTCGGTCCCGGTCGCCGCGGGCACCAGCCGCGCCGCGACCGCCGCGGCCGAGCCGCCGGAGCTCCCGCCGGCGACGCACGTCGTGTTCCATGGATTCCTGACCGGCCCGAAATACGAGTTCTCGTTCGACGAGCCCATCGCGAACTCGTCCATGTTGGTCTTGCCGACCAGCACCATCCCGGCGTGCGCAAGCCTCTCGGCCACGAACGCGCTCGTAGGGCGCGACGAAGTTCTCCAGCATTCGCGAGCCGCAGGTGGTGCGCAGGCCCTCGGTCATGATCACATCCTTGTGCGCCAGTCGGGATGCCGGTCAGCGGCGACGCGGTTCCGCGCGGCGATGCGCGCGTCGGCGGCCCTGGCCCGTGCCAGCGCTCCTTCGCGATCGACCGTGAGGAACGCATTCAGCGTCGCATTCGCGGCATCGATGCGGTCGAGCAGCGCCCCGGTGAGCTCGACGCTCGGAGAGCCGTCGCGCGTGCAGGGCACGCGAGAGCTCGGCGACGGAAGAAGTGGTCACGGAGGACGATCGATCCACGTTAATGGGAAAATGCGGAAAACAGCGGAGCCGCGATTCGATTCGCGGCGCTTGCCTCACGCCACGAAACGCTTCATTCGATCACTTTCGGGACCAGATACAGCCCGTTCTCGACCGCAGGCGCGTCGCGCTGATAGAGATCCGTGCGGCAATGAGGTCGCTCTCGGTCGACGCGGTCCTCGCGCGAGCGGCAGCGACACATCCTGCGCGTGCGACATCGGCACGATGCCGGTCGTATCGACCGCGCGCATACGCTCGATCAAGCGCGAAAACGCCCTCGAGCTTGTTTCGCACGTCGACGGCCTCGCGCGGCGGTGATTTCGATCCGCGCCAGGTGGGCAGCGCGTTGTACGTCGTCGACGAAAGAGCCATGATCAGAGGAAAACGGTGCAGAAACAAGGCTGAATAGGGTATCATAATCGCTTGTCATAAGCGTGCGGGCCGTCACCCCGGCGGCCTTCGCAAACCGAAAGTCTTCATGTTCGAAATGTTCAAGGGCTACTTCTCGAGCGATCTTGCGATCGACCTGGGGACGGCCAATACGCTGATCTATGTGCGCGGCAAAGGCATCGTGCTGAACGAGCCATCGGTGGTCGTCGATCCGCCAGGAAGGCGGCCCCAACGGCAAGCGCGTGATTCAGGAAGTCGGCCTCGCGGCGAAGCAGATGCTCGGTCGCACGCCGGGCAACATCACCGCCATCCGGCCGATGAAGGACGGCGTCATCGCCGACTTCACCGTCACCGAGCAGATGCTGAAGCAGTTCATCAAGAAAGTGCTCGACTCGCAGCTTTTCTCGCCAGTCGCCGCGCATCATCATCTGCGTGCCGTGCGGCTCGACGCAGGTCGAGCGGCGCGCGATCCGCGAGTCGGCGCTCGGCGCCGGCGCGTCGAAGGTGTATCTGATCGAGGAGCCGATGGCGGCCGCGATCGGCGCCGACCTGCCGATCTCGGAAGCGACCGGCTCGATGGTCGTCGACATCGGCGGCGGCACCACCGAAGTCGGCGTGATCTCGCTCGGCGGCATGGTGTACTCGGGCAGCGTGCGCGTCGGCGGCGACAAGTTCGACGAGGCGATCGTCAACTACATCCGCCGCAATTACGGCATGCTGATCGGCGAGACCACCGCGGAGACGATCAAGAAAGACGATCGGCTCCGCGTTCCCCGGCTCCGAAGTGCAAGGAAATGGAAGTGAAGGGCCGCAACCTCGCCGAGGGCATCCCGCGCAGCTTCACCGTGTCCTCGAACGAGATTCTCGAGGCGCTGACCGATCCGCTGAACAGCATCGTTTCGGCGGTGAAGAGCGCGCTCGAGCGCACGCCGCCGGAGCTCGGCGCCGACATCGCCGAGCGCGGCATGGTGCTGACCGGCGGCGGCGCGCTGCTGCGCGACGTCGATCGTCTGCTGATGGAAGAGACCGGGCTGCCGGTGATCGTCGCCGACGATCCGCTGACCTGCGTGGTGCGCGGCTGCGGCAAGGCGCTCGAGAACATGGAAAAGCTGTCCGGCATCTTCACCTCGGACTAGCGCCGAGGCCGGCGCTCCGCGCCTCGCCGACGCGCTGATCCATGCGCCACATCTCGATCGAGCCGCCACCGTTCTTTCATCGCGGTCCCTCTCCTCTCGCGCGGCTTGCATTTTTCGGCTCTGCTGTCGCTGGCGCTGCTGTTCGCGGACACCCGCTACCGCTACCTGGAGAACCTGAGGCAGGCGGTCGCGGTTGTGCTGTATCCGCATGCAGCGCGCGGTGCTGCTGCCCGGCGAAGCGCTTGCCTACATCGGCACGTACTTCGCCTCGCAACGGACGCTGGCCACCGATAACGCTGCGGTGAAGCAGCAGCTCCTCGAGCAGGCTCCCGCGGTGCAGGGCTTCCCGCTGCTCGACCAGGAGAACGCGCAGCTGCGGGCGCTTGCTGAAGATGTCGGCGCGGTTTCCGGGCGCCGCCACGGCGGCCGAGGTGCTCTACTCCGGGCGCGATCCGTTTACGCAGAAGCTGTTCGTCGACAAGGGCGACGTCGCGGGCGTGCAGATCGGCCAGGCGGTGATCGACGAGATCGGCGTCGTCGGCCAGGTCACGCGAGTGTTTCCGTACATGGCCGAAGTGACGCTGGTGACCGACAAGGATCACGCGGTGCCGGTCAAAGTGGAGCGAAGCGGACTGCGCAGCGTGATGTACGGCGCAGGGACGGCGCGGCTGCCGGAGCTGCGCTTTCTTTCGCCCAACACCAATGCCGAAATTCAGCCCGGCGACCGGCTGGTCACCTCGGCATCGACGGGACCTACCCTGCCGGACTCGCCGTGGCGCTGGTGACATCGGTCGAGCGCGAGACCGGACAGGTCTTCGCCCGCGTGACCTGCAAGCCGCTCGCCGGCGTCGAACGCAACGGCCAGGTATTGATCCTGAGCCGCGCCGCGGTATCGTTGCCGCGTCCCGGATGAGCCTGCGGAAGCCGATGCGCCTCGCAAGGGCCGCGGCAGGCGACGAGGCTGATCAGCGATGGCGCAATCTCACCCTTTGCCGCCGCGCGGCCGGAGGAAATTCTGCTCCCGGCCAAGCCGTGGTTCGTTCTGTTCACCATTCTGTGCTGGGTTGGTGGCGAACGCGATGCCTGCTGTCCGGCGCGGCGCTGTTGCTCAAGCCCGATTTTCTGGCGCTGATTCTTCTTTATTGGTGCATCCAGGAGCCGCGGCTGATCGGTGTCGGCATCGCCTGGTGCGTCGGACTGCTGATGGATGTCACCGATGCGACCGTTTTCGGTCAGCATGCGCTTGGCGTATGCGGTGCTCGCCTACGCCGCCGAGTATTTTCGCCGGCGCGTGCTGCGATTTCCGCTGTGGCAGCAGGCGGCGCAGGTCGCGGTTCTGCTCCTGGCGTGTTCGGCGCTGGTGCTGGTCATTCGCGTGGTCGGCGGAGCGCCGACTCCCCGATGGACCTACGCCGTGGGACCCTTGGTCGGCGCACTTCTGTGGCCGCTCATAACGGTCGTGCTGCAGGGTCCGCAGCGGCCGCGCCGCTCGGCGAGAGATAAGGCGGCATCGATGCGCCGCCTCTTCGCCAACCGCGAGTCGTCCGGGCACGATCAGCGGCCCGGAACTCAAGGACCCGCAGCGCGAGCTGTTGTATTTCCGCCGACGGCTGATGATCGCCGGCGCGGTGGTGATCGTGGCGTTCGGCGGTCTGCTCGGCCGTTTTGTCTACCTCCAGTTGTTCCAGCATCGCCATTATCAGACGCTCGCGGAAAGCAACCGCATCGCCATCGTGCCGATCGTTCCCAACCGCGGCGTGATGACTGACCGCAACGGGATCGTGCTGGCGCAGAGCTATTCCGCCTACACGCTGGAAGTCACGCCGTCGCGGGTCAAGAATCTCGACGAGACGATCGACGAGCTGGCCGGAATCGTCGAGGTTCAGGCGCGGGACCGCAAGCGCTTCAAGCGGCTGCTCGAGGAGTCGAAGAACTTCGAGAGCCTGCCGTTGCGAACGCGCCTGTCCGACGAGGAAGTCGGCGCGATTCGCGGTCAATCGCTACCGGTTCCCGGGTGTCGAGATCAAGGCGCCGGCTGTTCCGCCAATATCCTTTTGGAGAAGTGGCCTCGCATGTGACCGGCTACATCAGCCGCATCAACGACAAGGACGTCGAGCGCATCGATTCCTGGAACGAGACCGCGAACTACAAGGGCTCCGATTACATCGGCAAAGTCGGCGTCGAGCTCGCCTACGAGCGCGAGCTGCACGGCACCACCGGATGGGAAGAGGTGGAGGTCGATGCCGGCGGGCGCGCCGTTCGCACGCTGTCGCGCACGCCGCCGACCTCCGGCAACAATCTGCAGGCTCGCGCTGGACATCAGGCTGCAAGCAGGCCGCCGAGACGGCGTTCGGCGATCGGCGAGGCGCGCTGGTCGCAATCGAGCCGGCGACCGGCGACGTGCTCGCCTTCGTCTCCAAGCCGGGCTTCGATCCCAATCTTTTCGTCGACGGCATCGACCCGGTGAACTGGGAATTGCTCAACGAATCTCCCGACAAGCCGCTGTTGAATCGGCCGCTGCGCGGCGCCTATCCTCCAGGCTCGACCATCAAGCCGTTCCTGGCGCTGGCGGCGCTGACATCGGGCAAGCGCACCGCGGCACAAACGATCTTCGATCCCGGCTTCTACCAGATCCCCGGCGCGGCGCACCGATTCCGCGACGACAAGCCGGGCGGGCATGGCTACCGTCGACATGTTCAAGTCGATCGTCGCCTCCTGCGACACCTACTACTACATGCTCGCCAGCGAAACCGACATCGACGATACGCACGCGTTCCTGTCGAAGTTCGGCTTCGGGCGCAAGACCGGGATCGATATCGAGGGCGAGCTGCATCGGTATGCTGCCGTCGCGCGGCGTGGAAGCGCGAGCGCTTCGCAAGGATCGCAAGTGGTACCTCGGCGACTCGATCTCGGCGGGCATCGGGCAGGGCTATAACTCGTTCACGCCCGTGCAACAGGCGCAAGCCATCGCGATCATCGCCAACGACGGCGTCGCGCTCGCCCGCATCTGGTCGAAGAGCGTCGAGAACGTCAAGGACGGCGAGCGTGCGGCAGATTGCGCTGCAACCGACGCAGGCGCTCAATGTCAGGCCCGAGCATCTGGAGGTGATCAAGAACGCGCTTGTCGGCGTTCCGCGCGAAGGGCACCAGCGCGCGGGCTTTCGTCGGCACCCAGTACGTTTCGGCCGGCAAGACCGGCACCGCGCAGGTTTATTCGCTCAAAGGAGAAAAGTACGTCTGCGCCGCGTCGACGAGCGCCTGCGCGATCATGCCTGGTACATCGCTTACGCGCCCGCCGATCATCCCAGGATCGCGATCGCGGTGCTGGTCGAGAACGGCGGCTTCGGCGCGCAGGCCGCGGCGCCGATCGCGCGCGCGGTGTTCGACTACTACCTCCTCGGAAGAAGACGCGCCGCTGCCGCGCCCGGCAGTGGACCGCGCGAGCCGGACGACGAAAGCGGGTGACCCGCGTTTTTGGACCCTGGCCAGTCCGATGTCGCAATTTCTCGCCATGCTGGCCCGGATTTGGGAAGTGCTCGTGCGCCGCGTCGACAGCTACCTCATGGCTGCCGCGCTGGCGATCGTCGGCATCGGGCTCGTCACGCTCTTTTCGGCGTCGGACCAGAGTATCGCGCGCGTCACGAGCCAGGTCGTCGTCCTGGGTTTCGCGCTGGTGCTGATGTGGATGGTCGCGAACATTCCGCCGCAGCAGCTGGCGCGCGCGGCTGTGCCGCTCTACATCGTTGGCGTGCTGCTTCTGATCGCGGTGGCGCTGGGCGGCACGGTGGTCAACGGATCGCGTCGCTGGCTCAACTTCGGCTTTGCCCGCTTCCAGCCTTCGGAGCTGATGAAGATCGCGCTGCCGCTGATGCTCGCCTGGTATTTCCAGAAGCGTGAGACGCGCGTTCGCTTGCGCGATTTCATCGCTCGCCGCTGGTGCTGATCGCGGTGCCGGTCGTGGCTGATCAAACGCCAGCCCGACCTGGGTACCGCGCTGATGATCGGCGCGTCGGGCTTCTACGTGCTCTACCTCGCGGGACTGTCGTGGAAAATCATCGCTCGGCCTGCTGGTCGCGGCCGGCGCCGCGGCGCCGTTGGTCTGGCCGCACCTGCACGATTATCAGCAGGAACGGATTCTGACCTTTCATCGACCCGGCGCGCGACCCGCTGGGCACGGGATATCACAGCACGCAGGCGTCGATCGCGCTCGGCTCCGGCGGCGTGATCGGCAAGGGCTGGCTCAACGGCACGCAGACGCACCTCGATTTCCTGCCGGAGCGCCACACCGACTTCATCTTCGCGGTGTTCGGCGAGGAGTTCGGGCTGATCGGCAAGCGCGTTGCTGCTCGTTCTCTACCTGCTGCTGATCGGCCGCGCGCTCGTGATCACGATGAACGCCTCGACGCTGTTCGCGCGGCTCATCGCGGGCGCGATCACGCTGATGTTCTTCACCTACGCATTCGTCAACATGGCGATGGTCAGCGGCTTGCTGCCGATCGTCGGCGTTCCGCTGCCGCTGATTTCGCTTCGGCGGCACGGCGCTGGTCGAGCCTGTTCATCGGTCTCGGCATCCTGATGAGCGTGCAGGCGAATCGCAAGCTCGGTCAAAACATAGAACAGGGTAGCGGTCGCCGGCCGCGCTCACGCCGCGCGCAACGTATAATCAACTGACTATATGTCGGCGACGCCCCACGGTCAAAATGCCCGGCGGCAGGAAGATCGCAGGGTGCTGTGGCCACTGATTGCGATCGCCGCAATGCTGCTCGCGGCGTGCTCATCGCCACGCTGTCGCGAGACACGCGCCTCTTCCGGCGGCCGGCGAAACCCCGAAGCGCGGCGGCTATTACAAGGACGACGGCCCCGGCGACAACCCACCGCCCAATATCGAGGCGATTCCCGATGCAACGCCGCGGCTCGAGTCCGCTGCATCGCTTCGCCAATCGCCCGTACGCGGTTTTCGGGCGCGACTATGTGCCGGCGACGACACTGCGCCCGTACAAGGAGCGCGGCATCGCTTCGTGGTACGGACGCAGGTTTCACAGCGGCAAAGACCGCGACCGGCGAGACCTACGACATGTACGCGCATGACCGCGGCGCACCCGACATTGCCGCTGCCCTCGTACGCGCGCGTCACCAACGTCGCCAACGGCAAAAGCGTCATCGTGCGCGTCAACGACCGCGGGCCGTTTCCATCCGGGCCGCGTCATCGACCTATCATTCGCGGCCGCGTATCGCCTTGGCATCGCGCAAAGGGCAGTGGCGAAGTCGACGTCGAAGCATCCTGCCTAGCGACTGCGCCGCCGGTGATTGCCGCGCGCGCCGCTGCCGCCACGGTCGCCGGGGTCGATGCCGCGCCCGCCGCGGCGGTTCCTATCGGACAGGAGGCGGGCGGGTACGTGGTGCAACTGGGCGCGTTCGCCAATCAATGCCAACGCTCAAGACTTCGTCGCCCATCTCGCGAACCAAACAGCCGGCCCGAGCGTCGAAGCCAAGGTGCGGCAGGATAGACGGACTGTTTCGTGTCTTCGTAGGACCCTATCCGACGCGCGACGACGCGCGCCGCGCGCTCGACGTCCTGCGCGACACCGCTGGGCCTCGAGGGAACCGTGAAGACCCCATGATCTGCTCCACGATCAGCCGCTGACCCGATTTCGTCATCGCGTTCGTTATAATTGTCGCGATGCCGTGCGACGCCACGTCGTTGACATGACGGCGCTTCGACTGGTCGTTCTCTGGAACTCCATGACCCGCTCTATTTCCCGCGCTCCCTGGATTCTTGCATTGCTCTGTTTGCTGAGCGCAGGCGTCGCCCGCGCCCAGCTCACCATCGAAATCGTCGGCGGGGGCGCGACGACCATCCCGATCGCCATCGTGCCCTTCGCCAGCGACGCGCTATCCGTTGAGCACGACCGCCGTCGTCAGCGCCGACCTCGCGCGTAGCGGCCTGTTCAAGCTCGTCGACGCGGGCGGCGTCGTTCCGCGGCCGTCGCGGGCGGACCAGGTGCGATACGGCGATTGGACCTCGCGCGGAGCGGACGCGGTCGTGGTGGGCAGCATGACGCCGCAGCCGGATGGCCGGATCGAAGTGCGCTTCACGCTGCTCGACACGGTCAAGCAGGGCGAGCTCGCCGGGGTTTACCTACGTCGTCCAGCCGGCGCAGCTTCGCGCCACCGCGCACCGGATTGCCGACATCATCTACGAAAAGCTGACCGGCGACGCCGGCGTGTTCAGCACGCGCATCGCCTACATCGCCAAGCAGGGCCGCGCTACGAGCTGCTCGTCGCCGAGGCCGACGGCTTCAACCCGCAATCGATCGTCACGCTCCAACGAGCCGCTGCTCTCGCCGGTCTGGTCGCCGGACGGCACGCGGATCGCCTACGTGTCGCTCGAGAACAAGAAGCCGGTGGTCTACGTGCAATCGCTGTCGACCGGCGGGCGCCAGGTCGTCGCCAATTTTCGCGGCAGCAACAGCGCGCCGGCCTGGTCGCCGGACAGCTCGACGTCTGATCGTTACGCTGACCAAGGACGGCGGATCGCAGCTTTACCTGATCAACGCCGACGGCAGCGGCGTGCAACGGCTCATCAGCTCGGCGGGATCGACACCGAGGCGAACTTTGCCGCCTGACGGCCGGTCGATCCTGTTCACGTCGGACCGCGGCGGCAGCCCGCAGATCTACCGGCTGACGCTCGGCGGCGGCGCGGTCGAGCGGATGACCTACGACGGCAGCTACAACGTTTCGCCACGGCAACCTGCCCGACGGCCAAGGGCTTCGTGTTCGTGCGCCGCGACGGCGGCCGATTCAACATCGCGTTGCAGGATTTCGCGACGCGGCAGGTGCAGATGCTGACGCAGGGCTCGCTCGACGAATCGCCGAGCGTCGCGCCCAACGGCAAGCTGATCATCTACGCGTCGGAGACCGGAGGCCGTGGTATATTGGCCGCAGTCTCCAGCGACGGTCGTGTCAAGCAGCGATTGACCGCGGCCGCGAGCGACGTGCGCGAGCCCGCGTGGGGCCCGCTTGCTCAAGTGAGCGGGCGCGCCCCTGCGACCTCGGCCATCATCGCCACCTTTCGCCAATCTCAGGAGGTCAACATGCAAGCATCCGTCCAAAAATATTGATCAGCGCCTTGTTCGCGAGCTTGCTCGCCGCCTGCGGCACGACGCCGACGACCGATACCGCGGCGCCGGTCGAGGACCGCAACCGTCGCGGCCGGAACTACTGGCGCCGCCACCTCGGGTACTACCACCGGCAACGTCGCCGGCACCGCCACCGGCAGCCACGGCGGAATCCGGCTGCGCGATCCGAACAGCCCTCTTTCCAAGCGCAGCGTCTACTTCGACTTCGACAGCTACGCAGTCAGGATGACTACAAGCCGCTGATCGATGCGCATGCCCGCTACCTGCAGGGCGAGCGAAACGGCGCGCATGACGATCCAGGGCAACACCGACGAGCGCGGCAGCCGCGGAGTACAACATCGCCCTCGGCCAGCGGCGCGCCGGATGCGGTGAAGAAGATGATGCTGCTCCTGGGCGCGACCGAAGCGCAGATCGAAACGGTCAGCTTCGGCAAGGAAAAACCGCGCAATCGCCGGCCACGACGAAGGCGCGTGGACCGAGAATCGCCGCGACGACTTCGTCTATCGGGGCGAATAGCGCGTGACGCGTTTCGGCGCCCCACGCAGCGCTGGCGTTCCTGCTCGTCATTGAGCTGGCAACCGCGCCGGCGCGCGCGGCGCTGTTCGACGACGACGAGGCGCGCAAGCGAATCGAGACCGCTGCGCGGCCGCGTCGACCAGATCGAGCGCGCGCTCTCGCAGCGCCTGAGCGCGCTGGAGACCAAGAACGCCGGGGTCGGTCGATCTGTTCAGCGACGTCGAGCAGATCAAGGCCGACATCGCCAAGCTGCGCGGCCAATACGAGGTGCTGACCTACGAGCTGGAGCAGGCGCAAAAGCGACAGCGCGATCTCTATCTCGATCTCGACAGCCGCGCTGCGCAAGCTCGAAGGGCGGCCCGGCGCAGCTGCGCGGCGCGCCGGGCGCAACCGACGCCGCGCCTGCGGCGCCGCGGCGGCACGGCGCCGACGGCACCGCCGCAGACGCCGCGGCGTGCCGGCGACGTCGCCGCCGAGCAGCGCGCGTACGACGCCGCGCTCGATCAGTTCAAGAGCGGCAACTATCCCGCGGCGACGTCGAGCTTCCAGGCGTTCGCGCGCACCTATCCGCGAAGCCCGCTGGCGCCGTCGGCGATGTACTGGGCCGGCAACGCGCAATACGCGCAAAAGGATTTTCGCGCCGCGATCGCGACTCAGCGCCAGCTGCTCGCCGCGTATCCCGACAGCCAGAAAGTCCCCGACGCGCTGCTCAACATCGCGAGCGCGCAGATCGAGCTCGGCGATAACGCCGGCGCGCAGACGTACGCTCGAGGAAATCGTCGCCAAGTATCCGACGTCGGAGGCGGCGGGCAAGGCACGCCAGCGCCTGTCCGGCCGCTGAATCGAAACCGCCGATGAGGTCGTTCTCGGCGCGGCTGATCGCCTGGCAGGAGCATGCCGGGCGCCGCGATCTGCCGTGGCAGAACACGCGCGATCGCGTATCGCATCTGGCTTTCGAAATCATGCTGCAGCAGACGCAGGTGGCGACGGTGATGCCGTACTACCAGCGTTTCCTGCGCGCGTTTCCCGACGTCGCAATCGCTTGCCGCGGCTCCGATCGAGGCGCGTGCTGCGAGGTGTGGAGCGGATTGGGCTACTACCGTCGCGCGCATCTGCTGCATCGCGCTGCGCGGGAGATCGTCGACGCAGCACGTGCGGCGCTTTCCCGCGCGATGCCGCGACGCTTGCCAACGCTGCCGGCATCGGCCGCTCGACCGCTGCGGCGATCGCCGCCTTCGCCTACGGCGAGCGCGGCGCGATCCTCGATGGCAACGTCAAGCGCGTGCTGGCACGGCACCAGGGTATCGCAGGCTACGCCGGCGATCCTGACGGTCGAGCGAGCGCTCTGGGCGCGAGCCGAGGCATCTGCTGCCGCGCGCGCGACATCGAACCGTATACGCAAGCGCTGATGGACCTCGGCGCGACGGTGTGCCTGCGCTCGACGCCGCGACTGCGCGCGCTGCCCGGTCGCCGACGACTGCGTCGCGCGGCTGACAGGATCGCATCGACGAGCTGCCGCTGCCGCGTCCGCGAAAACCGCTGCCGCAGCGCGAGGTCGCCGTACTGCTGATCGGGCGCGGCGACGAGGTCCTGCTCGAGCGACGGCCGCCCACCGGCATCTGGGCCGGCCTCTGGAGCCTTCCGGAAGTTTCCTGCGACACCGATGTCGTGGCGTATTGCCGCGATCGCTTCGGCGCCGAGGTCGCGGCGGGCGCGGCGCTGACGCCCATCGAGCACGCGTTTACGCATTTCCGGCTGCGACTTGACGCCGTTGCCCTGCAGCGTCCTGCGCTGGCCGACGCGAATGGAAGAGCCGGCTCGCAGCGCTTGCGTGTGGCTCGCCGCTGCCGGAAGCAACGGGCGCAGCGCTGCCCGCCCCGATCAAGAAACTCTTGCGCGAATTAGCGATCTCAACGCGCTACGGCTTGAACTGCCCGCAGGTCGCCGGGAAGCGAGCGACGTCGGAGCGCTCCTTGTATTCGCGGCGAAAGGCAGCGGAGCTCCCTGGCCGCATCTTCGTTCTTGCCCTCGGCGATCAAACGGCGGATGCGCTTGATCCATTCGTCCGGTGCGAGCGGCGCCGAGGTCCTTGCTGACGTTCGAGCGTGGCTTTGTCGGCCATGTCGGTATTTCTTTTTCCAGCGCATTCGCGTCCTGGGCCTGCGCGGGCTCGGCGTTGCTCACGCGGCCGCCGCGATCGTCCGCGCTCTTGCCCGCGCGGTGCTCCGCCAACGCGCCGGTCGCCGACGACTGCGCCGCGAGCTTGCGCTCGGCGGTCATCGGGGCGGGTGCCGCACCTGCCGATGCGGAGGCGCTGCGGCGGCCATCGGTGGCGGAACATTGCTCGGGCCGGACTCGGCTGGCGCCGGCGCTCGCGGGAAACGGCTGGGGCTCGTTGCGCGCCACCGATGAAGCCGGCGGCGTCGAGACGCGGCAGGGTTCGGGCGCGCTGCCAGAAGATTGCCGCAGCGAGCCTCGGTCTTCTGCTTGAAATCCTGGGCGCGTTCGGCCTCCTCCACGCGCTGCGGCGTCGCCTGATCCGCGAGCAAGCACGTTTTGTTCCTGAACGCTGTCGCGGGGCGCGGCCGGCGAAACTGTCGGAGCGGTTGCGGGCAAGCACACCGCGATCGTTTTCATCGACCGCGCCGCGGCGCTGCTCCTTGGCCGATGGGCTTTGCCGCGTCGCGCTGCCTGTCGGCGCAGGCGCGACGCTCGCGCCGTGGGCTTGGCCGCATCGCGCAGTGTCGGGCGCCGGCGCGACGCTCGGCTCCTGGCGTTGCGGTCGATCGGCACTCGGCTTGGTCGGCGTCGGGTTTGGCCTCGCGCGCGCTCGGTGCGGAGTCGGTCGCGGTATCGGTCGCGGCGGTGAATCGCTGCCGGCGTCACCTGCTCGGGCGGCGTCATCTGGACGATGCCGACGGCGATGGCCGCCACGGTCGCTGCGCGCGGCAAGCGGCACACCAGCGCGACGCGGCGCGCAAGCCGACCGGGCCTCGCACCAACTTCCCGCCTGGCGGCAGCGCGAATCGCGTCGTCGAGCGCCGCGGGCGGCTGCTCGCGGCTGGCCGCGCGCCAGGCTCGCGTCGAGTTCAGGATCGATCTTCGCTCATGACGTGCTCATCGCTCGACTTTTCACTCACCGGTCTATTGCGCCGTCAGTTTTCACACGTCGCGCAGGTCGGACAAATCGTTTCGCAATTTGTTTACTGCGTAACGCAACCGGCTCTTGACCGTCTCGACGCCAACGCCGGTCAACTCGGCAATCTCGCTGAGCGACAGGCCCGCCTCCTGCTGCAAGAGGAAGGCATCGCGCTGCGCGCGGCGGCAGCGACGCCACCGGCGTCTTTCAGGCGCTCGCCAAGCTCGCGATTTTCGGCGCGCACGCTCCGGTTCCACGCCGCGGCCGGCAGGAAGCGCGGCGACGGCTTCCTCGTGCGCCTCGTCATCGGCCGGAGACAAGCCGTACCTGGCCGCTCGCGCGGTAATGGTCGATCAAGCCGGTTGTGCGCGAGGCGGTAGAGATAGGTCGCGAACTTCGCCGATCGGCGTGTAGCTCGCGCGAGCACGGATCAGATTCATCCACACGTCCTGGAACAGTTCGTCGACCGCGCACACCCTGGCGGCATTGGCGCAGCAGATAGCGATAGACGCCGCCCTTTGTGGCGCGCGTAAAGAGCATCGAACGCCGCCGCGTCTCCGGCGGCATAGGCGAGCATCAGGTCTTCGTCGCTGGTCGCGGCGGAGGCGGGCATGGCCCGCCCAGTATGCGAGCGGGCCTATGCAGTGGCAAGCGTGGCCCCGCCATCCGGCGTCAGGGCCACGTGTCGCGTCAACGCGGCGGCGGCGGCGCAGCGGCGACCGCCGTCCGGGAACGGCTCCGGCCGCGACCTCGCGATCGGCGGCGGGCGCCACCGGCACGCCCTGCGCGAGCAGATTCTCGTACGAATCGTAGTAGATCGCGATCGTCTCGCTCGGCGTGTCGCTCGCGCGCTCGGAAGTCGGTGTACTGCGCGTACGAGGTTTCGCTGCGGCCGTATCCGGTGCCGATCTGCGATTTTTCTCGGCCATCGCTCCCGCGTCCGCTTGCGCACTGCGCCGATGAGCGCCGCGGGCAGACGCCGCGCGATCGACCTCGTCGCGCGCCGCGTCACTGTCTTTCCAGCTTGCCGCCGAACTGCTGCACCACTCGCGGCCGCTCGCGGAACACCGCCACACCGATGACGCCGACGTTGTCGGGACGGCCCGGTGCGCGCGGCGTAGGAATTCGGCAGCGTCGTGAAGAAGAACGCTGCCGTGCGCGACATGCTCGTGCGCCAGCCAGCGATCTCGAAGCTCGAATGGGGCCGAGCACGTAACCCGACTGCGACGGCGATGCGCGTGTCGCCGGTGATCACATTGACGCCGTCGACGCTCATCACCGCCAGCGCGCGCTCGTTGCCGTCGTTGCGAATGCGAATCGCGTATTCGTTGCCCGGCTTGCCGATCACGTAGCGGCGTCCCTCGTGGTAGTAGATCGGCAGCACGCGACCGTCGGTGCGGTCGATGATCTCGACGCTGACCCGTTCGATCGGCCAGTGCGCCTGTGCCGCGCCGCTGATCGCCATCACGCTCACTGCAGCGACGACCAGCGCGCAGCGTATCTCCACTTCGCTTGCATGGTTGCCCCTTTGATCGCGACAAAGCGTCGCTCACAGACTCGAACGGATGGGCGGCATCGACGGGTGAGCAGGCTGTAGACGATCCGCGCCGCCCGGGATTAACGCCGCATGCGATAATTGCCCGATGCAGAACCTCGATCATCTGCCGGGCGAAGTTGCCTGGCTGGCCTTCGCGCTCGCGGTCGTTTTCGGCGCCGTCGCCAATCGCGCCAATTTCTGCACCATGGGCGCCATCACCGACGTCGTTGCATGTCGGCGACTGGCGGCGCATGCGCATGTGGCTGCTGGCGATCGCGGTCGCGATCGCCGGCGCGGCGCTCTGGAAGCACGGCGACGGTCGATTTCTCGAAGACGATCTACACCGCGGCCAAGGTCCCGTGGCTGTCGCACATCGTCGGCGGCTTGCTGTTCGGCATTCGGCATGACGCTCGCGTCGGGCTGCGGCAGCAAGACGCTGATCCGCATCGGCGGCCGGCAATCTCAAGTCGCTCGATCGTGCTGATCGTGCTCGCGCATTTCCGCGTACATGACGCTGAAGGGCCTGTTCGCCGTCTGGCGCGTCAATGCGCTCGACCCGTTTCGCTTCGACACCGCGACGCTGGGCGCGGCGCGCTCGGACCTGCCCAGCGTGGTGGCGGCGCTCTGTCGGCGGCGGCAGCCACTGGTCACGCTCGGCTTGCCGCTGGCGATCGCCGGCGATTTTCGCGCTTTACGCGCTCGCGCAGCCGCGATTTTCGCGCCAGGCCGCGAAATGATCGTCGGCGGCGTCGTTATCGGCGCGGTGATCGTCGGCGGCTGGTACGTTTCCGGGCATATCGGGCACCTCGCCGAGGATCACGCGGACGCTCGAGGAAGCATTCGTGGCCACCAATTCGGGCAAAGCGGAGTCATTCTCCTTTGTCGCGCCGGTTGCCTATCTCGCTGGAGCTCCTGATGCTCTGGAGCGACCAGTCGCAGGATCGTCACATTCGGCATCTGCCGGCGTGCTGGGTATGCTGGTGGGGTCGGGCGGCCATGGCGCTGGCGACACGGTCCTTCCGCTGGGAAGGATTTGCGTCGATCGAAGATCTGGTCAACCATATCGTCGGCGGAGTGTTAATGGGTTTCGGAGGCGTCACCGCGCTGGGCTGCACCATCGGCCAGGGCCTGACCGGCATGTCGACCCTGGCGCTTGGATCGATTATTGCCTTCACTGTCGATCGTCGCGGGTTGCGTGGCGGCGCTTGAAGTACCAGTATTGGCGTGTCGAGCAGGGCTTAGAAGGCAGCGAACATGATTGTTTACGATCTGGTCGTGTACGCATCAACACCGGTTCGAGGGCTGGTTTGCCTCGGCCGACGATTTCGCGCGTCAGCGCGAGACGCACGCTGGTGCGCTGCCCGATTTGCGACGATGCGGCGATCGAGCGCCGTCCGTCGGTGAACGTGCAGGTCGGACGTACCGCGGCGGTGCCTGCCGCCGAGCGGGACGAAGCGCCCGCCGTTCAGATACAGGCGCGAAGCCGAAGCGCTCGAAGCGCTGCGGCAGCTCATCGCGCAGAGCGATAACGTCGGCGCCGGGATTTGCCGAGGAAGCGCGCAAGATCCACTACGAGGAAGTGCCGAAGCGCTCGATCCGGGGCCAGGCGACACGCGAGGAGGCGGCGGAATTGCGCGACGAAGGCATCGACTTCATGTCGCTGCCGAGCGTGCTCACGCGCGACTCACTGCGTTCAACGCTGCCCAACTCAGAGCGCGTCGCTCTTTGCGCCGCGGAGGCTGATTCGCTATAATCCGCGCCCCTATGGGCCGTTAGCTCAGTTGGTAGAGCAGCGGACTTTTAATCCGTTGGTCACTGGTTCAAGTCCAGTACGGCCTACCAAAATCACTACATAGAGCGCCGGCCGCCAAGCCACCCTCTGACTGTGGGCGACCCGGACGATCGCGCTAGGCAAGTTTATTGTAATGTAATCCAACATCTTACAAGTTTTTCCATTCAATCTCGCCAGATACGTTGCTAAAACTCGCCAGATATGGTAGAGGTTGCCGTCGTCTTTTGGAAATCAGGATTAGCCATGACTACCATCACCCACCGCCGCCCGGCACGCTGAACATCGGGCGATCTCGATTCGGTTTTGGAGAGCGCATTTCAGAGATCATCCGATCGGCACGTCGTCGTCAGGAAGCACCTGTCGAGGAAGCGCGCCGTCAATTCGGCGCGGTGCTCAGGCGCGCGTTGGATGGACGGTGCCGGAGTCGGCAAGCGTCGGCGCGCATTGCTGATCTCCGTCAGGAGTCGCGACGATGCTGCAGGAAATCGATGCCGCCGACTTGGGGAGAGGCGTTCGATCAACCGAAGAGTTGCCGGGCATCGCGGGAACACTGCGCATTTCAGAGGACCGCGCGCCGCGGCGAATTCATTCCGCACGAACGTAGTTTGGTTGTTGGAGGATGCGCAGCCGATGAGCGCGCAGCGACGCAGGATCAGCCCCAGGGTTCGACGCGTTAGCCGGCGGCGATCGTGGCTGCGTACCTGCTCGGCTTACGCATGCGCTCGTTGAGCTGGTACGAAGGGGTGCCACACCCTGTCCAAAGAAATAGGCTGACGGCATTCCACCGGCGACCAGTTTTACATCAGCGTCGTGTCGATAAGGGCAGATCCAGGCCGAGATCGATCAGCTTCCGGCGAGCGATCCGCTAAAGTCGCTGTGGCAGGCGCACTTCCGCGCTGCGATCGCTACATTCAGCCCTTCGTATGTGCTGGGCATCGATGAAGTCGCGATGCGCTGGGCGGCGATGCCCTATTTCCGCTAACGCTTAGTACGACCGATAAATCGGACAAGTGGAGCTTGCCGCCGACAGCGAGCTCGTGCTCGCGACGGCGATGGAAAGAAATCCTGATCGTCGTCGACGCAATCGAGCAGATGCCACCAGGTTTTGGCTGCACCACGGACTGCGCTCGTTCGACCCGTACACCGGGACGTCTCGTTGCCGTGAGCGAAATCGATTTGAGTGGCGGAGTCGGGCCGCTCGATCGTCCAGACACGCGCTTTCAGGTCCTCGCGATCTCGGGTGGTGGCTATCGTGGGCTGTTCTGCGCCGACGTGCTGGCGCGAATTGAAGGCAGCGTCGCAATGCGCGAGCGGTTCGACCTGATCGCCGGAACGTCGATCGGTGGCATCATCGCGTGCGCGCTCACCGGTCGGTGTTCGCGCAACCGACATTCGGGATGCGATCGCCGAGCATGGTAGAAAGCATCTTCCCGCGGCAGAAGGATATCCAGCGTTACTGGCGCGCGCCCTGGCAGGAATGCGCTGGCGGCGGCGGTCGAAAGCAGTCGGAAAGGCGAACATCAGGAAGCGGCTCGACGAGATCGATACCGAATTTACTGCTTCCGGCGGTCAGTGAAACCACCGGGGGCCCAGGTTGTTTCGCTCGCGGTCTTGCGGGAAAGGATGCATCGACCGCTGCATTGCTGGACGCTGCGCTAGCCGGCTGCGGCACCCACGTACTTTCCTTCGCACAAGGTGATGAGCAACGAGACGATCCTCGACGGCGGGCTGATCGCGAACGCGCCCGAGCTGATCGCGATTACCGAGGCGTGCACTGGCGCAAGATCGATCTTGCGGACGTTCACATCATGAGCATCGGTACGGCAGGGAAAGGACATCGCCGGGCCGCCCGGCGAAGCGAAGGGCGGCGGCGCGATTCCCATGGGCAAGCGTCTTTTCGAGATCACGCTCACCGCGCAGGAGCGGCTCTCGGTTTCCTTGCTCGACGCTGCTGGGAAGGCGTTATCTGCGGCTCGACGCGCAGCCATCGCCGAAACAGCAGGGCGTGCTTGCGCTCGACGGCGCGAGCGACGAGGCGACGAAGACGTTGTTGCTGCTCGCCGAGCAGACGGTGAGAACGGCATGGCGCATAACGCCAAAGCTCAGCTCGACGAGTTGCTCGAAAACCGTGTCGCTTTGAGCTCGGCTCAACCGCGCGATCAAGCATCTCGACATGCGGCGAGCATCTCGACATGCGGCGGCGATCCATCTGGTCGCCGCCAAGCTGTGGATCGCATGGATTGCTTGCCTAATTGGAGCGATGAAGGCGACGCCGTCAGTCACTCATCGCCGTTCCCAGATCTCACGCGCGACCGCTCGGTAGTCCTCACCGGCGCAAACCTCGTACTTGGTCACTGGTTCAAATCCAGTACGGCCTACCAAAGAATCAAAGAGTTGCGTCAGCCGACGGCTTTGCACGTCCTCGCAACGCGGCCAAAAACGTGAACTAGTCACGTTCCATCACGGCCGCTCTCGATTCAATCTGCGCAGCCGTCAAGCGAGATCGGTCGCGGAAGCGCGCGGTCGGGGTTCATCACCGCGATACCAAAGCGGCGGCAGCAACGCGAGAAGCAGCAGCCCCGGATAGCCGAACGGCGCCTGCAACGAGCCGTCGTCATTGGCGGAAGTTGCACTATAGGGAGCGTTGGCTTCAGGTGATGGTCGGCATGCAGCCCGAGATTGAGAGGTGGATCGGTTGGAGGCATGATCCGAAGTCCACGCGTGATCCGCGCGAAGACGCTCGAGGCGGCCTGACGGCGGTCTCGCGACGGACCACGCCGTAATGCTGCGTGTAGTCGATGGTCAGCGCGAGAATGATCGCGACACGCGCTCTGGCCCAACAAACAGCCCCAACCCGATCCAGCCAAAGACGCTACGCCCAGCGCCGCATAGAGCGCCGCCTGCAGTGCCAACACGCGCAGGGATTGCATTGTCCATCCGCCATGGCGTCAGTCCTTTGCGTGCCAGCCTCGAGGCGCTCCACGCGCCAGCCACTGGCCAGGCGAGCACGAAGGCGCGGCCGACAAAGTGGACAAGTGGCTCGTTGAGGCCGCGAGGTGCCGGGAGTCGAGCGGCGTGCCGACATAGGGATGGTGCACGCGCAAGTGCACGATCGGGAAATGCGGATACGAGACGAGCAGCATGAAGGCCTGCGCGATTGCGCGTTCGAGCGATCCGCGCCGATGCACCAGCTCATGCGCCGCGCTGATTCCCACGGTGCCAGCCGAGATGCCGACCATGACCGGCGATCATGGCGATCGACATCGGCGCTTGGCCGTCGCCGAAACAATCCATAGGGCATAAACAGAGGACGAGCGCTCCTGCAGGAGTGGCGCCGTAAAGAGCAGCGCCGCGGTCGTCGACCCTGCGGCGTCTCGCGTACGTCCCCACGCGCGGGCTCATGGCGTCGATGCCGCAGCGCCAGCACCATCCATGTGAGCCAGACGCCGAGCGTCGCCACGGGTCCGGGATCGGCCACGATGCAGGCGAACGCGAGTATCGGCAAGAGCAATACCGCAACGCTCCGCGCGAATGCTTCCACCACCATCTCCGCCTTGCCCGTGACTCGAGCCATCTTACCAGCGGCGACCTGCCTGCGAACAGCCGCTGCATCGATGGGCGGTCGGTTCGTGAATATTCCGCAATTGGGCCGCGGCGCAGGCCGCTGAGGCTAATGAGCGCCCCGGGCAAGCACAATGGATTCCGACGCGAATGCGACGGCGCGGCGACGCGATGAGCGCTCACATGTGGCACGCATCCACGGAGAATGGACATGCCGCCGTCACGCGCGCAAGCGAGCGAGGCGTCTCTCACCTGACGCCGAATGCTCGGCGCGCCGTGCGGCAGCAAAAGGCATGCGCCATGCTGGTGAACATGGACGGAACCACACGCTCTACCATCAGGCGAGGAGGACCTTTGGAGCAGATTGCGAATCGTCGGGATCGGGTGCCGGCTGCCGGGCGATTCGGAGGGTCCCAGTGCCTACTGGCAGAACCTCCTCGCGGGCCGGGACCTGATCTGCGAGACGCCCGCGGATCGCTGGAACCTTGGCGCGTACCACGCGATTGATCCGGCCGCCGCTGGCCGCACCTACACGCGCTGGGGCGGGTTCGTATCCCGGCCCGACGAGTTCGACGCTAGGGCTTCTTCGGCATCGCGCCGCGCGAAGCGCTTGCGCATGGACCCACAGCAACGCTGGCTGCTCGAAGACGACCTGGGAGGCGCTCGAGGATGCAGGCTACCCGCCTGCGAATCTTGCGGGCTCCAACGTCGGTGTTTTTCATCGGCATTTCCGGCTCCGACTACGGCGACGTGCAGAAACGCAGCCGATTCGATGTCGACGCCTACACGAATTCGGGTAATGCGCTGAGCATCGCGGCCAACCGCATCTCCTTCCCGTTCGATTTTCGGGGCCCGAGTTTCGCGGTCGATACGGCGTGCTCGTCGTCACCTGGTGGCGCTCGACCTGGCGTGCCAGGCGCTGTCGCGTGGCGACGTTCCCGTCGCGATTGTCGGCGGCGCGAATTCGCTGTTCACGCCGGATCTGACCATCGGCTTCAGCAAGGCTTCCATGCTTTCACCGGACGGACGGTGCAAGCCGTTCGACGCGGCGGCCAATGGGTATGTGCGCGCCGAGGGCGCTGTGGCTATGCGTCCTGCGCCCGCTCGACAAGGCCCTTGCACAACGGCGATCGCATCTACGCGATCATCCAGGGCGACGTGCGTGAACCAGGACGGGCCGGACCGGCAGCATGACGGTCCCGAGCCTGGATCAGCAGATGCGTCTGCTGCACGAGGTCTACGGCCGCTCCGGAATCAGCCCTGCGCAGGTGAGCTATGTGGAAGCGCACGGGACCGGCACGCCGGTGGGCGATCCGATCAGAGCGACCGCACTCGGGCGCGTCCTCGGACGCAGCGGACCGCGCGACGAGCCGTTGTGGATCGGGTCGGTCAAATCAATCTCGGGCATCTGGAACCCGCGTCGGGCGTCGCCGGACTTGCCAAGCTTGCACTGGCGCTCCACCACCGGGCGATACCGCCCAGCCTGCACTTTCGCGTCGCCGGAATCCGAGATCGCGTTCGAAGCGTTGCAACTCGCCGTTCCGCACCCGGAGTACTCGAATGGCGCGCGCGCACCGCGGACGACCTGCTGTTGCGCCGGTATCAACTCGTTCGGGTTCGGCGGCACCAACGCACACGCGGTACTGACGTCCGCGCCCCGATCGAAACGACGCCACACGGCAAGCATGATCGCGCCCCGTATCTGTGGACCGTGTCTGCCCGGTCGAAGGAGGCGCTGAGCGAAGCCGTGACGCGCGACGCGACGTTTCTCCGCGATGCCGGAAAGGTCTCGGCGAGCTCGCCGCAACGGTGCAGCGCCGCCGCAGCCACCATCCGCACCGTCTGGTGATCGTTGCGGACGACACGAACGAAGCCGCACGGCGCCTCGCGAACTGGACCGGCGAGTCGGACATGCGCGAGACCATCGCCGGTCACGCGCGCGAAGACGCCCGCGATGTCGTATTCGTCTTCTCGGGACAGGGTGGGCAATGGCCGGGCATGGGCCGCGAGTTGTTCGAACGCGTGCCCCTCGTCCGCGCGACAGTCGAACGGTTCGATGCCCTGATGCGGCCCAGGTGGGGTCACAGCCTCGCGGAGCGTTTTGCAGCGCGCGACGATTCGATTTTTCAGAGCGACGTCGGCCAGCCGGTGCTGTTCGCGTTGCAGGTCGCGCTGGCTCGCCTCCTGCAGTCCTGGGGCGTTGTTCCCGCCTGCATCCTCGGGCACAGCCTGGGCGAGATTGCGGCGGCGCACATCGCGGGAGCTCTCTCGGAGGAGGATGCGTGGCCGATCTTATCGTCGAACGCTCGCGCGCACAGGAGCGTACGCGAGGCGCCTGGCGAATGGCGGCGATCGGCGTTTCGGAAGACGAGGCGCGCGCGTTGCTGGCGCCGTACCGTGGCGCGATTCATATCGCGGCCGTCAACGCGCCGACCCAGGTGACGCTTGCGGGCGAGGCGGCCGCGGTCGAGGAACTGGCGGCAACGCTCACCGAGCGCGGCCGCTTCGCGCGCGTGCTGCCCCTGCCCTATGCCTTCCATAGCCCCGCGATGGACGTCGTGCGGGATGACTTTCTCAGTGTCGTGAGTCACGTCGGCGCGCGTGCGGCGACCACTCCCTATCTGTCGACCGTAACCGGTGGCGAGCTTCCCGGCGAAGCGCTGGGACCTGACTACTGGTGGCGCAACCTCCGCCAACCGGTTCAGTTCGCCGCCGCGCGTGCGGACTGCGCTCGGCCGGGGTCACCGCACGTTCCTGGAGATCGGCCCGTCCGCGTCGCTTGTGCGGTACATCGACGAGATATTGGCGGCGGAGCATGTCGCGGGAACGGCCATCGGCACGTTGAAGCGCGATGCGCCCGCGATGCAGTGCGTGCTCGGGAGCGTTGCGAAGATGCATGTGCGCGGCGTCGCGGTGCAATGGGAAGCGGCTGAGCCCGAGCAATGGGTCACATCAACCTTTCCCCACTTATCCCTGGCAGCGGCAACGCTTCTGGGCCGGAGTCCCCGGACGCGCGTGCGCTGCGGTTGAGCGGCCCCTCGCACCCTGCTCGGAACGCGCAAGCGCGGCGCGAATCCGGCGTGGCTGTCGGATATCGGACCCCACACGCACGCCTTTCTCGGCGATCACCGCTCTGGACGACCGCGCGGTATTTCCAGCCGCGGGTTATGTGGAGCTGATGCTGGCGGCAGTCGCACTAGGGCTCGAAGGAATCCGCAATCGAGCTCTCCGACGTGCGTTTTGAACGCCTGCTTTGGCTCGACCACGCCGAACTCGTGGAAACCGCGATGGACGAGCGCGCGCGCACGGTGGAGATCTGTGCCAAGCCGGCCACCGGCGAAGCCGAGTGGTTGCGGCATGCCGGCGCGCATGCGCGCGTCATCGACGGACCCGCAGCGAACATGCAAACGGTCTGCATTCCGAAGGCACGCACGCGAGATCGACGTCGACGCTCTCTACGCAAGATTTGCACGGTCAGGGCACGGTTATGGGCCGGCGTTCCGGACCACTGCGCTGGGCGCGGCGCCGCGGGCACCGAGTTCTGGGGCCGCATCGCTGTGGATGCCGACAATGCAGGCGAGGCGGGTCAGTGGCATTTGCATCCCGCGATACTCGACGGTGCTTTGCAACTCGCGCTGGCGTCGGTGCCCCCGATGAGGAGCGCGAGGCCAAATTTCTGCCGGTGCACATCGAGACGGGTGCTGTGGCTGCGGCCAGCCAACGGCGAGGTGCTGTGCCGAGTGAGCAATGTCCATCATCAGGATGTGCGCAGCTACGCCGACATCGAGCTCTTCACGCCGACCGGCGAGCCGGTTGCAGCAATGTATGGATCCTGCTGCCTCAGGAAAGAGCAAGCCTACCGGTTGGCTTCGAGCCCCGTTTGTCTGTACCGCGAGGAATGGGTCGAAACGGAAGGTGGCAGCACGCGCACTGGAGGGGACGAAGAAGCCTGGGTGGTTTGCGGGGATTCCGCGAGCGGCGCCTTGACTGCCGCGATGACGGCGGCTGGATCTCGAGCCGTGCCATGCGGCTTCAGCGATCTTCCGCCGGACGCCGGGCGCATTATTGTTTGCGCTTGGACGGGCGAGCATATCGAGCCTTCGGCGGAAACGGTTCTGGACGCAGCTTGGCCGCTCGTGCAACTGGCGCAATCGCTTGCTGCTCACCCGCGCCCGGTCCGGCTGCTGCTCGTCACGGCGGGTGCAACGTGGGGTCAGCCTGGCGGCGGTTCGCGGGTGGATCTGCAGCAGGCAACGCTGGCCGCGTTGCTGCGTGCGATGGCGACCGAGTTGCCGCAGGTGCAATGCCGGCTGCTCGACCTCGATCCGGCAACACCGGAGCAACACGTCGCCCAGACGCTACGGGAGCTCCGGTCGGATGCACATGAGTCCGAAGTCTCGTACCGTGGCGGACGGCGCTTTGCGCAACGAGATCGGACTAAAGCCGCTGCACGAGCTTTCGCCACGCCTGCTTCCCGCGCGCCGCGCGTTGCAAGCGGACTTTCATCTCGAAAGCGCGGGGCCGGGCGACGTCGATGAGTTGCATTGGGTGGAGTCGCCGGCTGCGCCGCTTGTCGAGGGTGAAGTCGAAATCGAGGTGCGGGCGGCGGGGCTGAATTTCCGCGACGTGCTCAAAGGCCTCGACCAGTATCCGCTGAACGCGACGGAACCGCGTACGTTCGGCGACGAGTGCGCCGGCATCGTTCGTCGCGTGGCGCCGGGCGTGACCTCGGTCGCGCCAGGGGATGCTGTCGTCGCGGTCGCACCCGGGATGCTTCGGCAGCCTGGTGCGCGTGCATTCGCTGCTGGTTGCCCCGAAACCCGCGCGGCTTACGTTCGAGGACGCGGCGGCTATCCCGATCGCGTTCTCACCGCCGAATACGCGCTGAAGGATCTGGCACGTCTCACGGCGGACGAAATCGTGCTGATCCATGCCGCGGCGGGTGGAGTCGGTCTCGCCGCCGTGCAGGTCGCGCGGCGCTGCGGAGCAACGGTGCTCGCCACCGCGAGCCCGGAGAAGCACCATTTCCTGCTTCAATCCGGCGTCGCGCACGCGTTTCATTCGCGTGATTTGTCATTCATCGACGGCGTCCGCGCTGCCACCGGCGGGCGAGGCGTGGATGTCGTGCTGAACTCGCTGTCCGGCGAGTTCCTCGAGCACAGCCTCGAGCTGCTCAAGCCGCTGGGCCGGTTCATCGAGATCGGCAAGAAAGACATTTTCGCGAACGCGGCACTGCACCTGCAGGCTTTCCGGACGGCTGTCTCGTTCCACGCCGTGGACCTCGCGCGGGTGATTGCTACGCGGCCAAACTGGATCAGGGAACGGCTCGTCAAGGTGCTGAAAGATTTCGCTGAGGGCAACTATCAGCCGCTGCCGCAGGTCACCTTCCCAGCTTCCCGGATCGTCGATGGCTTTCGCCTCATGGCTCAGGGCAAGCACGTCGGAAAAATCGTGATCACGTTCGAGGCGGGCGCGCGACCGCAAAGCGTTCGCGCTGCACGTGACGCACCCATTCGCCCGGATGCCACGTGCGTGATCACGGGAGGGCTCACCGGCTTCGGGTGGGCGACCGCCGAATGGATCGTTGGTCAGGGCGCGAGGACGCTGGTTCTCGTGAGCCAGAACGGCATCGCCGAGCCCCGCCGCGGCGGCGACGCTCGACGAATGGCGCAAACAGGGCATCGAAGTGCGTGTCCTTCGCTGCGATGTCGCCGATCCTGCTTCGGTGCACGCGCTTTTCGAAAGCCTTGCCCAAGACCTGCCGCCGGTTCGCGGCGTGTTTCATTCCGCGATGGTGCTGCGCGACGAGCTCCTCGCTACAGCGCCGGCCGTGACGCCTTCGCGCAGGTGCTCGCGCCCAAGGCGCAGGGCGCGTGGAACCTCCATCGCGAGACCGCGCGCTTGGACCTCGACCACTTCGTCCTGTATTCGTCGTGCGCAACGCTGCTCGGGTCGGCTGGACAGGCCAATTACATCGCGGCCAACCGGTTCGTTGAGGCGCTCGCGGCGCTGTCGAAGATCGCGCGGATTGCCGGCCATAGCCATCGGCTGGGGGCCGCTGGCCGACTTTGGCGTTGTTTCGGAGCGGGCTGCGCTGGCCCGCTATGTGGAGCATGTCGGCCTCACCGGGCTGCCTCGTGACACGGTATTTGCGTGGCTCAAGTTCCTGCTGCGTCGCGACGTGGGATCGGCGTTCGTGCTCCAGGCGGACTGGTCCAGGTACGGCGAAGCAGAACACTACCGCTCGCTCGTCCGATCGGTTCGCGGCGCTGATGACCGCGCGCCAGCCGTCCGATAGCGAGGACGAGCTATCGAGGCCAACTCGCCGCGGTGGCGCCCCGGAGCGGCTCGCGATCGTAAGCGCGCGTTTGCGCCGGATGATTGCTGCCGTACTGGGGGCCGAAGGTGCGACGATCGACGCCGACACTCCGCTGGCAAACCTCGGGCTCGATTCGCTGATGGCGTTCGAGCTCAAGGTCAAGATAGAAGGCGAGCTCGGTGTTGCGCTTCCGCTGGATCGGCTTGCCGCCGGCGATTCTCTCCACCAGCTCGCCGCACTGCTGGTCGCGCAATTCGACCAAGGCGCTTCGGACCCGACCACGGAGCAGGCCCGCCCGTCGCCGGCAATCGCGTTGGAGGACGATCGCGAGTTCTTCCGGATCGTCGCAAAATCGTCCGCGAGTGCGTTGGAGGCACTGCCGCTCGACGCAGCCGCGCTGACGTACCTGCCGGACAAGCTGCACACCATCGGCGGATTGACCGATGCGCAGATGGAGGGTCTGTTCGGTCATGAACCTTTCGTCAGCAACTATTTCGAAACCGCGTTCGGCCGGATCGGAGCGGTCACGTTGCCGGTGCGCGAGTGGCGCCCTGTTCGCCGGCGATGGCGCGCGCGATCTCATTCTGCGAGGCCTCGCGCTGGCGAGCCGACGCGGGCGCGCTGCGTCTCGCTGACCGGCTTGATTCCCTCTGCGACCGGGTATGGCGCGGCTATCGAAGCGTGGGGAAAGGGCGCCGACGGAGCTCGAGCTCACGACCGGCCACGCGACGACGACCGCGGCTGTCGTGCAGACGCTCGATAATGCGATGCGCCTGAGCCGCCGTGCATTCGAGCGCGAGCGGGTGGCAGTGCTCGGCCTGGGATCGATCGGACAGTCATGCGTGCGGCTCATGCTCACGGTGCTCCCGCATCCGCGCGAGCTCGTATCGTGCGATCTCTTCACCAAGGAGGAGGCGCTGCGGGCATTTGCGCAAATGCTGCGCACCGAGCATCGCTTCCGCGGCCGCATCGGCGTGGCGCACTCGAGCACCGGGGTCCCGGAGGGTATATGCCGCCGACACCATCATCGCGGCGCTCAGCGCGTCGGAGGTGCTGGATGTCGAACGCCTGCGTCCGGGAACGATAGTCGTGGACGACTCCTACCCGCCGGCCTTCACGCTCTCCCGTGCGATCCGGCGCATCGAGGATCGCGCCGATATCCTGTTCAGCAACGCCGGCATGTTGCGGTTGCCGCGACCGGTGCGCGAAACCCTGGTCCTGCCGAACGGCGCCGAAGCGGCGCTCGAAGCCGCTGGCGTAGCCGCGTTTCGCGACGAGGTGGCGCGAGACGCCCGCGAGCTGACCGCGTGCGTGCTGTCGAGCGCGCTCACCGCGAGCCGTCGGGATTCCGATCGACGATCGGGCTGGCGAAAGCTCGACGATCTCGTGAGCCACTACCGCGGCTTGCAGGACGCCGGCGTCTCGGCGGCAAGGCTCAATGCGAGAACTATTTCGTCCCCGATTCACTGATCGCCCGCTTCGCCGAGCGCTACGGCGCGCTCTCCGTACAGTCAGCGGCCGATTGAGCCGCCAGGAGCGGGCGATGTTTCGAAGGAGCGATGATTTTCCGTTCACCCGGCTGCTCGAAGACAGCTGGCGTGACGTGCTCGACGAATACCGCAACGTCGCCGCCCGGGTGGACGCGTGGCCCGAAACGCAGTACTACAAGGGCGACTGGGGCACTTTCGGGCTTTACGCATTCGGCCACAAGCAGGCGGCGAACTGTGTAGCGTGTCCGCGCACGACGAAGCTGGTCGAGCAGATCCCGGGGATGGTCATGGCGGGCTTTTCCAGACTTGCACCCGGCACCCACATCACGCCTCACAAAGGATATGGCGGTTGGGCCGAGTTCGTGCTGCGATGCCACCTCGGCCTGGCCGTCAACGATCGATGCGCACTGCGCGTGGGCAGCGAGACCCGGCAATGGCAGGCAGGCAAGACGCTGGTGTTCTGCGATGCGGTCGAGCACGAGGCATGGAATTCGGGTGACACCGAACGCGTCGTGCTGCTCCTCGACTTCCGCAATCCGGAATTCCGCCGCAAGCTGCTGAACCCCGATCTCACGCCCGAGATGGAGCAGTACATCCGCAGTCAGTGGCGCGATCTCGGCGCCAAGCAGAAACTTCACTACTGGCTGTGGCGCGCCATGAATGTCCGGCGCAATGCCTGATCTGCCCCCGGCGCACACCCGTCGTCGCGTCATCGACAGCCACGTCCGTCACTAAAGGGAGCGGTATGTCTCTGGTTGTGCTGAAGGGCGTGCAGAAGACGTATCGGCTCGATGCCGTCGACGTGCCTTCGCTGGTCGACATCGACCTCACGATACGCGCCAATTGCTTTACCGTGATCTCGGGTCCGTCCGGAAGCGGCAAGACCACGCTGCTTAACATGATCGGCTGCATCGACCAGCCCGATCGCGGGAGGTCACGGTCGCCGGCGAAGCCGTGCAGGCGATGTCCGATGACGCCCTGTCCGACTTCAGGGCGCGCCATATCGGTTTCATCTTTCAGTCGTTCAACCTGTTGCCGGTGCTGACGGTCTACGAGAATGTCGAGTACCCGCTGCTTCTGTTGCGTGTACCGCGTCGAAAGCGAAGGCAACGGATCGTGCATTTGCTCGAAGCCGTCGGGCTTTCGGACAAGGCGGCCAATCTGCCGGGACAACTTTCGGGTGGCCAGCGCCAGCGCGTGGCCATCGCCCGCGCCCTTGCGCCGGCGCCCCAGCTCGTTCTCGCCGACGAGCCGACGGCTAACCTGGACAGCCACACCGGTGCAGAAATTATCGAGCTGATGCGCCGCATGCAGGTCGAGCACGCCGTGTCGTTCGTGTTCTCCTCGCACGATCCACAGGTGCTGGCCGCGGCCGACGACGCGCTCGCCATGCGCGACGGCAGGATCGAACACCGCGAGACCGTGGGGAGAACCCCGGCGTGAGGAGGACCTGGTCGCTCGCGCTGCGCAACCTGCGGCGCAACCGCCGTCGCTCTCTCACCACGCTGATCGCCATGGTCATCGGTGCGGTGACGATCCTCGTCTTCGGCGGCTACAGCCGCAACATCACCTACAGCCTGCAGACAAGCCATGTGCTGCGCAGCGGCCACCTGCAGATCGAACGCAAGGACTATTTTCTCTACGGCAGCGGCAATCCGGCAGCGTACGGGATCACCGACTACCGGCGGGTGATCGAGGTGGTCGAGCGCGATCCGGTGCTGGCGCCGATGCTCAAGGTGGTGACGCCGACCATCTCGCTCGGTGGCCTCGCCGGCAATTTTGCGGCCGGTGTTTCGCGCACGGTGGTCGGCACCGGCGTGGTGGTCGCGGATCAGAACCGGATGCGCCAGTGGAACGATTACCGGCTGCCGCTCAAGGTCGGCCCGCTCGCGCTGACCGGAACCGCGGAGGACAGCGCAGTTGTCGGCGTCGGTGTCGCCCGCGTGCTGCAGCTGTGTCGGCAGCTTGCAGTAGCGGACTGTCCCCAGCAGGAACAGGCGGAGGGGAAGGCACGGGCAGTCGCGCGCCGGACGACATCGTGTCGCTGGCGCACCAGGAATCGCAATCCTCAGCGCCCGGAGGCAAGATCCGCATCGAGTTGCTGGCAGCGAATGTCCATGGGGCGCCCAACGTGGCGTCGCTCGAGGTAGTGAAGGCGGAGCAGCAAGGCTTCAAGGAACTCGACGACATGTATGTAGGGCTCCATCTGTCGCAGGCGCAGCGTCTGCTCTACGGCGCCGCCAGTCCCGCGGTGACAGGCGTTGTCGTGCAGCTTGCGCACACCAGCCAGATGCCGCTGGCAAGGGCGCGCCTGGAGCAACTTCTCGCGACGACGCTCAACGCAGAACCGCTCGAAATCCAGGACTTCACGGAGCTCAATCCGTTCTACGGGCAGGCGGTGGGCATGTTCGCCGCGATCTTCGGGTTCATGGCGGCGCTCATCGGCGCCATCGTCCTGTTCACGGTGGGTAACACGATGAGCATGGCGGTGGTCGAGCGCACCACCGAGATCGGAACCTTGCGGGCGATGGGACTTCGGCGCTCGGGCATTCGCCGTCTGTTTGTGTGCGAGGCGCTGCTGCTCGGCCTCATCGGAGCCGGCGCCGGGCTTCTGGCGGCGCTCGGCGTCGCCTGGATCATCAATCAGTCGGGACTGACCTGGTTGCCGCCTGGACAGGTCGATCGGATACCTTTGGCTGTCCGCCTGTGGGGCGAGAACATGCTCATGGCCGGAACCGCGGCGGGGTTGGTACTAGTCGCCGTCCTGTCGGCGTGGTGGCCCGCGCGTGCGGCGGGGCGGATGGTGATTGTCGATGCGCTGCGACACGTCTGAAGACGGTCCGAGAATGACGCCCATTGCACGCATGCATGGACGCTTCGGCGCGCCGCCCCGGCCGAGGGTTTTTCGCTGATGATTCGCGGATTGATCGCGCTCGCGCTCGCAAGCGCATTGCCTGTCCTCGCTGTCGCGGCCCCGGGCGCGCAGGCGATCCTGGCAGCGAGCGACGCGATCCGCAACCCGGCAAGCCTTTCAGTCTGGCGGTAACGCTGATCGAATACCGCAACGGCCGCCAGAGCGACACCACCACGCTGGCGCTCTACGCGAAGGCCGCTGCGGTCGGCGGTCAGTTCCGCAGCCTCATCCGGTTCATCGCGCCGCCGCGAGATACCGGCAAGCTCATGCTCAAGAACGGCAACGATCTCTGGCTCTACGACCCTTCCAGCAAAGCGAGCATTCGCTTGTCGCCGCAACAGCGGCTTCTGGGTCAGGCGGCCAATGGCGACGTCGTAACGGTCGACCTCGCCAAGGACTACCAGGCGCAACTCGCCGCCGAGGAGGACGTCCAGGATGGCGAGCGTCAGACCCGGCACTGCTACAAGCTCGTGCTTGCCGCCGCAGCGCCGGATGTCACCTATCATCACATCGAGATGTGGATCGACACGGCCAGCAGCCGCCCGGTCAAGGCGAAGTTCTACACCGAAAGCGACAGACTGCTGAAGACGGCGTACTACCGTCACTACGAGCCGCAGCTCGGCGTTGAAAGGCCCACGGAAACGGTCATTATCGATGGCCTCGATCCGAACTGGGTCACGGTCATGCGCTACAGCGAGTACGCCTGGCGTGACGTGCCGGAGGCGTGGCTGCAGCGGGATTACCTGCCGCGCTTCAAGCCCGAGTAAGGGCAGGCAAAGGATGCGTGCGCTGCTCCCGATCCTGCTCTTCGCAGTCGCGACGCCCGCGCTTGCTGTCGACGACGATGCGGCGGCGCTTTCCTGGCCGACCAGGCCGCCAAAACGACACAGGCCGCCAGCGACTGGCACGCGTCCGTCGAGGCTGCAGCGGCCCGATCTGAACTGCGCGGGGGCGGCATCGATCACGATGCGAACCTCTTCTTCGGTGTCCGTTACGACGCGACTTTCGCGCCGGGCTGGCGCGCGATCTTCGCCGATCTGCTGGACGTGCGCTGGCAAGAGCATCCGTCCAGCCAAAAAACCCTCAATACGCTCATCGATGCCTATGTGAGCTGGCAGTTGCGGCCGAATGCGATCATCGATGCCGGCCGGATCAATACGCACAACGGCGTCGCCTTCGGCTACAACCCCACCGACTACTTCCGGGCGAACGCAGTACGCTCGGTCATTTCCATCGATCCCTCGAGCCTGCGTGAAAACCGTCTCGGCAGCGTGATGATCCGGAGTCAGGCGCTGTGGGCCGAGGGCGCTCTCACGGCACTCTATTCCCCAAGCTCGCCGATCAACCGAGCGCCGCCGCCTTCAATCCCGATTTCGGCGCGACGAACTTTCGCGACCGCTGGTTGCTCGCCGCCAGCTACGCGCTGTCGAAGCAGCTCAATCCACAGTTCCTGATCCATGGGGAGGCCGGCCAATCTCCGCAGATCGGCCTCAATCTCACGACGCTCGTCAATGACGCGACCGTTGCCTATGTCGAGTATTCGGGCGGGCGCTCGTCCAGTCTGCTCGCGCAGGCGCAGATGCCGGCGCCGGCTTCTGCATTTCGATCGCGGCTGGCGGCGGGCGCCACCTACACGACGGCGAACAATCTCTCGCTGACGATCGAGTATGAATACAACGGGGCAGGCCTCGATCGGGCAGCCTGGGACGCGTTGCGGAGCGGATCGCCGGCGGTGTATGCCCAATACCGCATCCTGGCCGCCGAGCTCCAGGAGTTGCCGACGAAGCAAAGGGTGTTCGCATACGCGCGATGGCAGGATGCAATGATCAACCATTTGGATTTTGCGGCTTTCGCTTATTACGACCTCTCGACTCCAGTCGGCAGGCCTGGATCGAAGCGCGCTATCACTGGACGAAACTCGATCTGGCGCTGCAGTGGCAGGTCAACAGCGGCTCGCCCGGCAGCGAATATGGAGCGCTCCCGGCCCGGCAAAACTGGCAGGCGCTGGTGAAGTACTTCTTCTGACGGCCGGCTCCGCCAAAATCGATCCCGTGACGAAGACCAAAAGCGGCAAGGGCTTGCACTGGCTTTTCGAGCTCTCGATATTCATCAAGGGCGTCGACGGGGTTTTGGAGACGGTTGGCGGATTGCTGATTCTGTTCGTGCCGCTGCACTCGCTCGACACCTTGGTCCGATGGCTGTTGGCGCACGAGTTGAGCGAGTCCCACGACTGGGTCGCACGTGCGGCGGAGCATCTGCTGAACAGCTTGTCTCTCGACACCAAGCTGTTCGCCGCCATCTATCTTATCGGTCATGGGCTGGTCAAGATTTTTCTGGTCCACGCATTGTGGCGCGAGAAGGTGTGGGCCTTTCCCGTCGCGTTGTGGTTCATTGCGCTGTTCGTCGTCTATCAGGTCTACCGGTTCACCCATACACACTCGACGGCGCTCCTGGTCTTCGCGTTGCTCGATGTTTGCGTCGCATGGTTCATCTGGCGCGAATACCTGGCGCGCAAAGCCGGTTCGCAGTCCGCGAAGTGAGGTCAACTGAGGGAATCCGGGTTGAACCGAGGTTGCCCGCATCCGCAGCCGCCGCGTATAATTCGCGCCTTCGCCCGGAGTGACTAAAGGGCGATGCGCCATTCCTGAAGTTCGTAGTTACGGGTCGTTAGCTCAGCTGGTAGAGCAGCGGACTCTTAATCCGTTGGTCGAAGGTTCGATCCCTTCACGGCCCACCAATAAAACAGAGGGTTAGCTTGAACGCTGACCCTCTGCCTTTTCTGGCCTCATATCGTAACCACCAAGCAGCGAATCGAGCCGGTTAGCCGCTGTCGCAAGATGGTCAGGCGCGAGATGAGCGTAGCGCTCGACCATCACCGAAGACCGCCAGCCGCCTAGCCGCTGCAGCTCGTGCGTCGGCGTTCCCGATTGCCGATGCCATGAGGCCCAGGTGTGCCGCAATCGTGCCAGCGGAAGTTTTCGATGCCGGCGCGCTTCAAGGCATTCCTCCAGGCCCCTCGTGTTGGCCCATTCCAGCGGCTTTCCGCGAAACGTAAACACACGCTCGCGATGCTTACCGAGCTGGCGTCGCATCTTTGCAATCGACCTCGTCCACGGGTATTGTCTGGCTTCAGAGGGGTCTCCGGCGTACCGTAAGCTAGCGTCCTTCGTTCTCTTTGCTGATCTAGCCCGTGCGAATAAGCAGCCTTGCCGATCATTCCGAAAACGCCTTCGATTTCCTAAGGTTCGTGGCGGCCTTTGCGGTGCTCTATAGCCACAGCTTTTTGCACTACTCGGGCTTCCGGAGCCCTTCCTAGTTTTCAGTTTTCCGGCCGCCAACCTTGGCGTCTACGTATTCTTCGTCATCAGCGGGTTCCTGGTTTGCCAGAGCTGGGATCGTGATCCGAGCCTCGCCCGGTTTGCGGCGCGGCGAGGATTACGGCTGTTGCCGGGATTGTTCGTTGCGGTTTGCTTCACGGTTTTCGTCATCGGTCCTCTGATGACTACACTTCCTGTGATGTAGTACTTTGGAACGGCTGGCACCTGGATGTATCTTCTCAGCAATGCGAGTTTGTCCGTCGGTCAGTTTGCCCTTCCCGGTGTGTTCGAGACCAACCCGTATCCGGCAGCTGTCAATGGGTCCCTCTGGACACTGGAGATACGAGGCTATCCTTTACATCACGCTTGCAGTAATTGGTGCCACAACACGACCCAGATACCTGAGGTGGGCGTGTTTGATCTTGTTAACGCTTTTTGCACTCGGCTGGTGCGTAAGCAAGGCCTTGGGCGTGGACACGTATACGATAGGCCTCCCGTTCATCACGATCAACTTCGACTGGATGTACCTCGCGGTATTCAGCACCTTCTTTTTCGCCGGCAGCAGTCTGTACGTATTTCGCCACAGCGTTCGGCTTCTCGATATCGGCCGCCTTGGTACTCGCCCTCCCTTGCATGTTCGCTTCAAATCTCTTGTGGGCAACGTTGTTTCTGTGGCTCTTCCTTCCGTATGCGACCCTTGTTTTCGCATATCGAGCGCCTGCGATCCTCCGCCGGTTCGGCAAACGGGGAGATCTCTCCTACGGAATCTGACGTCTACGCGTTCCCTGTGCAACAGGTGGTTACTTACTATGCAGTCAAGATTGAGCCGGTTGGTTTCCGTTTTTGCGGTCAGCTCTATCGCAACAGTCATTCTGGCGGGTTTGTCTTGGCACTACGTCGAGCGCCCTGCCCTGGGCTGGAAAGTTCGATTGATCAACAGTCAAAGATTCGAAAGCGTCGAACACGCTAAAGGTGAGTCCGTAAGAGCTGATCGGGCGAGTCTCCAGCGTTCGCCGGACACATTTTTGACATGAGCGTGACATTCGATAGACGAGTTGAAGGAGGCATCGAGCATCGCAACGCGCGGAGGCCGCTTTGGGTGTCGCCTCCAGCCGTTCAGGCCAGCGGATAAAATTTCAACGATGTCCGTCGTCTGCCCGATCCGAAAATCGGGGTCACTCGACGACAGCGAGCGTAGCAATTTCGTAACTCGTTCTGACTCTCTGCGATTACTTTAGGGCTGCGCGTAGCTTCTCTTGAACTTGGCGTGTATTGCAAGAGACTGATTTGAATGATTACCTGAGAAAAGCTCGATTCTCTTAATCCGTTGGTCGTAGGTTCGATCCCTACGCGGCCCACCAATCCACTGTGTCTTCGCGCGCGAGCGCGCAGTTATGCGCGATGCTCCAATGGTTCTGTATCGCGCGCTTGGGTTGGCGATGGTCGCTTCGCAATCGAGATGAGTCGCGGTCGACGATGAGATTTGCACGGCGGCGAAGCTCCTTCGTGCCGGGACTAGCGTAGCGAAGAAGGCCGTTCGCTGCGAAACCGGCGGTGCGTGAACGTCGGTGTACCCGGAGAAGCGAGGAACTGCCGGCATGCGTCACTTTCGTGGCACGACCGCGACTCGAATCGCGCGCGGCAGACGGATGGTCGCGTCGTCGTAACGCACGCTCGATTCCCGCGCTGTTTCACTGTCTGGTTGGCCCACGCGGGAGGCGAGGTGCGAGCTCGCGTTATTGCCACCGCGCCGCCGCGTGGCATGGGCATTGCTGACGAAACGGGCAGCGCAACATGCTCGGGCCCATCCCACCAAGGGCACCGAACACAGCATTATGTACATGACAAGACAGGGTTTTAGCCAACCTTGCGTGGGGTGGCAGCGTGTGCTCCCTACGCATTGCGTCACATCCGGTCGGTGGTTGGCAAATCGCTGGCGGTGCCGGCAACGATCTCTGCGTAGTGTTACTCAGGGCAGGCAACGCAAGTCTGCCCACCGTGACCGTTCATCTGGCTTACATCCCATGTCGCGCACGTCGGCATATGTCTTGCTCGATGAAGCCTGTGCATGGGGTGTCATCGGCGGTCCAGCGCGACAAAATCGCGATCAGCAGCCGGTGCCGATATGTGGGATACAAAGTGGAGTGGATCGTGTTAAAACTTGAAGCAACGCCTCTCTCCGTACCTAACCGCCAACGCGGCTTTACCTTGGTCGAGCTGCTGGCGACGATCACCATCCTGGTCATTCTGTCGAGTATGGCCGCGGCCTCGTTCAGCTCGACCGTCAACAACAACCGAATCTACTCAGCCCAGAACGAATTCGTCGCCTACCTCGCCTTGGCTCGAAGCGAGGCTGCCCGCCGTGGCCTCCCGGTGATGTTGAGCGCGACCACGCCGGTCACCGGCAATGCGTTCGGCGGCGGCTGGACCGTCTGGGTCGATACCAACGGCAACGGCTCGTTCGATTCCGGCGAGCCACTGCTGCGCAGCCACGACGCGTTGCCCTCGACCATCCTCATCGGCGACGGCACGACCACGTCGGTCGCCTTCAACCCGACCGGTTTCCTCGTCGGGGGCGGTAGACATCAAGCTGTGCGCCCGCGATCCCCTGCTCGCCAGCTTCGACATCACGATCCAGGCCAACGGTCTCACCGACGTAGCCGATGTCGCCGGCTATGCAGGTTCAACTCGCAGCAGCTGTTCCTGATCATGAACAAGCGCACGCAGGCTGGACACGGATTGATCGAGGCGATGATCTCGATCTTCGTGGTTTCGATCGGCTTTCTCGGATTCGCGGGGCTTCAGGTCACCGGGTTGTCGGCTGCAAACGATTCCCTTTTCCGCAGCAAGGCGATCTATCTCTCCTATCAAATGGCGGACCGGGTGCGCGCGAACCTGCCCGCGGTGCAAGCCGGCTCATACAACTCGCTCTCTGGCGCAGGCAGCAGCCCGGGTTGCATCACCACGAGCTGCACTGCGGCACAGCTGGCGCAGAACGATTTCTACGAATGGAGTACCGAGGTAAGCGCAGTGCTGCCGTCCGGCCAGGGCACGATCTGCCTGACCAGCGCGCCGACTGCGTGTGATGGAGCGGGCGGTCTCTATGCCATCACGCTGTCGTGGACCGAGAAAGGCACGCAGCACAGCTTTATCACATCGTTCAGGCCATGAGCTCGCGGCCGCAAAAGGGCATGGGCCTGGTGGAACTCCTGGTCTGGATGGCCATCAGCATGGTCATCATCTCGGTGATCGGCGTCGTGTACGCCAACACCAAGCAGCTCACCCGCGTCAACGACACCGTATCGCGACTGCAGGAAAACGGGCGCTTCGTGGTCCATCTGCTCGACCACGACATTCGCATGGCCGGATTCCGCGGTTGCAACGGCAACGAAGCCTCGGTCGGGTACGTCAGTGTCCTCAATTCCACGGCCTTTCCTTACCAGTTCAACGTCGCGATCGCCGGCTTTCACGGCTCGGGCGGATCCTGGTCGCCCGCCCTTCCGCCCGAAATCAGCGGGCTCTCGCCGGCGCCGCTGGCGGGAACCGACGTGGTGACGGTCCGGTTCATCGACGGCACCGGGGCGCCCCTGACCGCTGCGATGTCGGACTCCCGGACGATATTCAGGTCGCGACGGATAGCACGCTTGCCGACGGCGACGTGCTGCTCATCGCCGACTGTTCGGCCTTTGCGATTTTCAACGCCACGAACTTCAACGGTGCTGGAAAGATCGAAGCACAACACGGGCGGGTCGACATCGCCGGGGAATACAACCACGGATCTCGGCAACGCATTTCGTACCGACGCTGCGGTCTACCGGCTCGTCACGCGCACCTACTATGTCGCCCCCAGCGTGCGCAAACCGGGAACCAACGCGCTCTGGGCCAACAGCGTGCCTGGCTACGATGGGCTACCGCAGCCGGAGGAAATGGTCGAAGGCGTCGAGGGCCTCGCTCTGTCCTTCGGCGAGGATCTCGATGGCGACAAGGCCGCCAATCGATATGTAAGCGCCAATGCCGTGGGCACCTGGAGCAACGTCGTGAGCGTCAAGGCGCAGATTGTTCTGGCAACGGTCAGGGACAACATGGCGAAGTCGCCGCAGGCCTATACCTTCAACGGCGTGACGACGACTCCGACCGACAAGCGGCTGCGCACTGTGCTGTCGTCGGTGATCACCGTCCGCAATCGGGTGCCGTGATGGGCCTGTCGCACCGCACGCCGTCAACGCGTGAACGTCAGTCCGGGATGTCGCTGTTTCCGGCGCTGATGTTTCTGCTGGTGCTGGCCGTGCTCGGTGTGTCCGCGCTCAACAGCACCGTGATGCAGGAAAAGATGGTCTCGAACACCAAAGATGCAAATCTCGCCTTTCAAGCCGCAGAAGCGGGGCTTCGCGACGGCGAAGCCGATATCGAGCGGAACAAGACTATCTGGACGCCAACGTCGTTTTCATCCGCATGCACGAACGGCCTGTGCGTGCCGCCATCGACCTGGCCCAGCCCGAGCTCGCTCGATATTTCCAAGGCGATCGACTGGACCAACACCGGACTGACCAGGACGTACGGGAGTCAGACCGCGGTGCCGTCGCTGCCCGACGTGGCCGCGCAGCCTGAATACGTCATCGAGCGAATTCCTCCCCCGCCCGGTCTTCCGGTCACACCTGGGAGCAGCGTTGGAATTGGCTGCGGAGTTTCATGCCCGGCCCCGCCTACCGGCTTTGCATATCGCCTCACCGTTCTCGCAACGGGCGTGCGCCCCGAAACACGTGTCGTACTGCAGTCAACTTACATCGTGAGGAATTGATGAAACTGTTCAAACGGGCGCTCGCAATCGCAATCGCGATGCTGCTCGCGGAATCGGCATCGGCGGCACTACTGTCGATCGCTCAATATCCGCTGTTCCTCACCAATCGAACGCTGCCAAATATCCTGGTGATCTACGACAACTCCGAGTCGATGGACGGCACCATGGCGGGCAAGCTCATCGCCGGCGACGACCCCACCACGCGCGGCAACATCGCCCGCGGCGTGATTCGCAACACCATCTCCAGCTTCTCGGGACAGTTCAACTGGGGGCTCGAAAGTTTCGCCACCTACGGCACCGGCCTCTACTCGACCTACCCCTACTGGCTGGGCAACGACCAGACCATGGTGTTCACCGACGATTGCCTCTCCGGCGTTTCGGCATCGAACGGAGGCCTGCGCTGCATCGTCAATCCGCAGTGGAACGGCTCATCGGTCGGCGACCAGTTCATCACCTACGACAGGGCGAGCGACGACCCCGATATCAACGATGTGCTCTACATCGGCTACTTCGGCTCCGGGGCCTGGGCGACGAGCGCCGGCGGCGGCGCCTACAACTTCTACTTCACCCACAATCCGGGCACGGCGTTCGAAGCGAACATGGCCAATTACTGGACGACGTTCGGCTTTACCCCCACCGACGCCGGCTACATTCCATACAACCCGCCGATTTCCAGGCAGCTCTACGCGTATCGCGCGTGGGGCTTCTACGCCGGCGTCAACGGACAGGGCCTGATCAACGAGCCCATCATGGCGCCGAGCGCCTCCGGCCATCTGGCGAACATTCAGGCGATGCTTGCGTCCGAGACGCCGTATGGCCCTGAGATCAAGAACTCGGCCGTTTTCACGCCGTTGGCGGGCAGCCTGCTGACCGCAAATCAATACTTCACCGGCGGCTCGTCGCCGATCAGCTTGTCGTGCCAGAGAAGTTTCGTCATGCTCGCAACCGACGGCAACCCCACTTCCGACTGGTGGGGAAACATGTATCCGCTGAGCCAGCAGCAGAATACGTATTCCGCGGGGACCTGGACTTTTTCCCCGGCCGCGAACGACGTTTTCGGACAGGTCAGCGCGCTGCGTAGTGTCTCGGTCGGCGGTTTTGCGCACGATATCCAGACCTATGTCGTCGGCATGGGCGACACGGTAGCCAATCCAAGCTCGGTCGCGGCCATGAATCAGTACGCGCTACTGGGTGGCACCAATACTGCGTACCTGGCGCAGGACACGACATCGCTCGCCGCCGCCTTTCAGGCGATCGCGGTCGACATCCAATCCAAGACCGCAGCAGCGTCGGCCGTCTCGCTCAATACCGGCTCATGGGGTACGGGCACCAATCTCTATCAGGCGCGCTTCAACAGCGGCGACTGGTCCGGACAGTTGATCGCCTACCTGATCAATGCCAACGGCTCCATCGGAGCGCAGCAGTGGGATTCCGGTCAGGTCATCAACGGCCAGAACTGGGATACGGGACGCACGATCATGACGTACAAGCCGTCGGCTTCGCTCGGCGCACGCGGCATCGCGTTTCGCTGGCCCGCAAGTCCGGCTACGCCGACAGGCCACCGAGATGGATCTGGCGCAGTCGGCACTGCTCAACGCTCCCGGCGCCACGGTCGGCGCCGGTCTCGGTCAATGTTGCGTTGGCGAGCAACGGCGGAGTTGCGCAGGCCTCGAGCTACTACAGCTCCGGATACGGGCCCGGCGGCGCGATCAACGGCGATCAGCAGCGGCGCCAACTGGGGCAGCGGCGGCGGTTGGAACAGTGCTAGCACGGCCAGCTTCCCGACAGTGGCTGCAGGTCAATTTCAACGGCTCGCAAGAGCATCACCCAAGCTGATCGTGTATTCGGTGCAGGACAACTACGGGGCCCCGTCGCGAGCCGACGGATACCATGACCTTCAACCTCTACGGTCTGGTCAATTTTGCCGTTCAGGGCTGGGACGGCAGCGGCTGGGTCACCCTGGCCACAGTCACCGGCAACAATCTGGTCAAGAGAGACGCTGAACTTCGCCGCCTTCACCACCGATCGCATTCGCATCAACGTCACGGCAGCGTTGGATGGCTACTCGCGCGCCGCCGAAGTCGAGGTCTCCGGCGTCACTGTCGCGTCCGGGGCCGACGGCTTCTGGTGCGCAACGTGTGCAGTGGCTGCGCGGCAATGTGGCGAATGAATCCGCGACCTGCGGCGGCTGCACGCCATCGTTCCGCAGCCGGCCGACGAGCAAGCTCGGAGACATCATTCATTCGGCGCCGAGCTATGTTGCAGGCCCCTCCATGGCCTACCCGGACGCCATCGAGAGCAGCGCCTACAGCGCCTTCGCCTTGGCCAATGCGAACCGGACGCCGATGATCTACGTCGGGGCCAATGACGGGATGCTGCACGCTTTCACCGCCAGCAACGGCAGGGAAGCGCTGGCCTACGTACCGACCTCGGTTTACAAGAACTTGAGCGCGCTGACCGCCTCGAGCCTTTCGTCGGTTCCGGGCGAGCCGGTCGCACATCACTATCTGGTCGACGGGTCACCCACCGTCGCCGACGCCTATTACGGAGGTTCGTGGCATACGCTGCTCGCCGGCGGTCTCGGCGCCGGCGGACAGGGCATCTTTGTTCTCGATGTGACCGACCCAAGCATCTTCACGCAGGCGCGCGCCGGCAGCATCGTGCGCTGGGAATTTTCGGACGTCAACGACGCCGACATGGGCTACACGTTCTGCGCAGCCTCTGCTGGTAAAAACCAACAACGGGCGCTGGTCGATTATCGTCGGCAACGGCTACAACAACAGCGAAGACGACGGCAGGTTGAGCAGCAGCGGCCATGCGGTGTTGTTCGTGCTCGATGCGGAGACCGGCGCGGTGAGAGCCAAGCTCGACACCGGCTCGGGAACCGCGGCGACCCCGAACGGACTGTCGGGACCGATCGCGGTCGACACCACGGGCGACGGCATCGCCGACGTCGTGTATGCCGGCGATCTGAACGGCAATCTCTGGAAGTTCGACCTGACGTCGTCGGGCACCGGATCATGGAATGTCGCCTTCGGCGGCGTACCGCTGTTCTCGACTGCAGGGCAGCCGATCACGGTTCGACCCGACGTCACCAAGCACACACAGGGCGGCTATCTCGTCACCTTCGGCACCGGCCGTTACCTCGACACCAGCGACAATTCGACCGTCGATGGGCAGGCGTTCTACGGCATTCGCGATACGGGCTCGGCCGTGGGCGCTCTTTCAAACCTCGTGCGGCAGAGCATCGTCAGCAGCACCGCGACGGGCGCCGATGGGAACACTTACCGTCTTAGCACTCACGCCGTCGGACCAGCGACGCTCGATGCTCCTTTGGCGGGCGATAACGCGATCGCGGTGTCGGATTACAACGCCACCAAGAAGGGCTGGTACATCAACCTGCCGGCGAGCGGAGAGCGCGTGGTCAGCGATGCAAATATTCGCGCCGGCCGCGTGGTCTTCAACACGCTGATCCCCAACACCGACCCCTGCGGCTACGGCGGCACGGGCTGGGTGATGGAGTTCGACGTCATGAACGGCAACCGTAATGACACGCCGACGTTCGACACCAACGGCGATGGGCAGATATCGGGTACGGACTTGGACCTCCACGGCACCCATGACAACGCGAGCGGCCGCGCAGTTTCAAGCATCCCCGCCGCCGCCGGATTCTTGCGCGCACCGTCGCAACCGGGCCGGCCGCCGTTCGAGAACAAGTACGTCAACACGTCGGCGGGCTCGGTCACCGTCATAGGCGAGACCGCCGGCATCGGCACCTCATTCCGCGGATCGTGGCGGCAGCTACAATGAAAGGCGTATCCATGAATCGCAGCTTGCTTGTCCTGGCGTTATTGCTCGTCCCCGCGCCGGGTTATTCGATGACGGCGAGTATCACGTCGACAACGCCGCCAGCGACGGCGCCCGCAGCGCCGGCTAATTCGGCGATCAAGGCGGCTGCGCCGGCCAAGTCCACCGCGCCCAGCGCCGCGTCCGTCACGCGTCCGGCCGCTTCTTTGGCTGCGCCAGGGGTTCCGATGAAGTCGACCGCCGCGGCCAGCGGTCGAGCGGGCACTGCGAGCTCGAAGGCGAGCGCGTTCATGCCCAGTGCCGCGACTGCTGCCGCGGCGCCGGCGCCAAGCAACGCAGCGTGGACCGTGGGCGATAGCGCGGGCATGCACAGAGGAACGCTCGAAGCGATCAATGCCGGCGCCGGAACGTTCAACGTCTTCGGCCAAAAGCTCAGCTTCAATGCGCAACGGGTGAAGGTATTCAACAGGGACGGCAAGGCAGGCAGTGTCTTCGCGCTCAAACGCGGTGCCAGCATTCGCTTCACGCTCGATCCCGCCGATGCCCAGCATCGCCGCGTCGCCGGTCATTTACGTCGACTGAACCGGAACACTACCGTGCGCTCACTCGGATTCACTCTGCTCGAAGTCATGATAGTCTGCGCGATCGTCGCGATTCTCGCGACAATCGCCTACCCCAGTTACAACAGCTCGGTGCAGAAGTCGCGCCGCGCCGACGCGAAGACGGCGCTGCTTGGCGTCGCCTCGCAAATGGAACGCTGGTCCACGGAAAGAGCAGCTACGCAGCGGCGACACTTGGTGCGAGCGCACCGGCCGTCTTTGCCAACCATAGCGAAAACAGCTATTACAACCTGTCGCTCGCGAACCTGACCGCGACGACCTACACGGCTCGGGCAGCGCCGACGGGAGCCCAGACGGGCGACCCGTGCGGCACCTTCACCTATAGCGAGCAAGGCATCAAGGGCGTCACCGGCGGAACGTGGACCGCGGCGCAGTGCTGGTAACCACTTAGGTGACGTTGGCGTCGGTGTGCAATAGAAAAACGGCAGCCAAGGCTCTCCGATTAACGGGCCCGAGACAGCCAGGCCCGAATGCGCGGACCGTAGACATTCTCCGCCAGCCCCGCGAACACCAGCGCGCCGCCGATGGCCTGCAAGGGCGCGAGCGACTCGCCAAGAAAAATCGCGCCGCAGACGATCCCGGAAACCGGTAGCAGCAACGCGAATGGCGCGATGAGCCCGGTGGGATAGCGGTGGAGCAATCTCGCCCACGACGCGAATCCGAACAGCGTCGCGCCCCAGGCGAGGAACAATACGCAACCCCAGGTGAGCATTCCCGCCGACGCCACGGCGTCCCACACCGAAGCGCCGCCTTCGAAGCCGTAGGAGAGGAGCGCAAGCGGAATCGGAGGGACGAGGCTCGACCAGACGACCAGGCCGAACATGTCGGCTTCGTGCGCCGCGGCAGCTCGCTTGGAGATCACGTTGCCGACGCCCCAGCGCGAATGCAGCGACGAGCACCAGCGCGAAGCCGGCCAATGTCGCGTGAGCGCCTTCTATCAGCTCTTGCGCGGTCGAGTACGGCGATGCCGGCGGTGGCGATGCCCGCGCCGACCAGATTGTGCCGTTGCAAGCGGTCGCCGAGAAATGCGACGGCGAGACCGATGGTGAAGAACACCTGCACCTGAATCACCAGCGACGAGAGGCCTGCGGGCATGCCAAGCTTCATCCCCAGAAAAAGCAAGCCGAACTGGAAGACACCGATCGCCAGGCCATATCCGGCCACGTCTCGCCATGGCATGCGCGGCCGCTTGATCACCAGCACCAGCGGCACCGCGGCGAAGAAAAAGCGCAGCGCGGCCAGCGCGAAGGGCGGCATCTCGCGCAAGCCGACTTTGATCGGAACAAACGAGAAGCCCCAAAGCGTGACGACGGCCAGCGTCAGCAGCAGGTCGCGTGGCGCAAGCGCGTGCTTCATGCCGCCAGGCGCCACGTTGCGCCCGGGCGAAGCGTCGCGCGCAGCGCTTCTCGCGCTCCGCCGCGCGTCACAGCTCGATCACGCGGCGGGTGTGCAGCGATTCCCGCAGGGCGAGCGCGATTCGCGTTGCCTCCGTCGCGTCGTGCAGTGTCAGGAGAGGCGTGGAATCGTCGAGCACCGCATCGACAAAATGCGTCGCCTCGCGCAGGAACGCCTCCTCGAACCGCTCATAGAAGGTCGGCGTGCATTCGTTGCGCACTCCATGTGCGTCGGCGATGTCGACGCGGTTAAGGCGCGGGTTCTGGCCGACGGTGAGTCGGCCCTGCGTGCCGAAAATCTCGGTCGAGGTCTCGTGTCCGTGCGCCATGGTGCGCGACGCGTAAAAACATGCCATCTGGCCATCGGCGAATTCGCAGGTCGCCACACCGTTGTCGACGTCGCCGAATTCGCGCAAGCCCTCGTGCAGCGCCACCACGCCGGTCGCGAAAACGCGTATCGGTTGGGGATTCCCCAGCAGCCAGCGGGCAAGATCGATATCGTGCACGGTGCAGTCGAGGAAGATGCCGCCGCTGGTCGGCGCGAAGCGCACGAAAAAGCCCGATGGATCGTTCATGTCGAGATTCTGTGATCGCACCAGGAACGGTCTGCCTATCACGCCTGCGCGGACCTTGTCGTACGCGTCTTTATAGCTCGGATCGAAGCGCCGTCCGTAGCCGATCATGACTTTGAGCCGCGGGTGCTTTGCGGCCAGGTCCTCGACCCGACGGCAATCCGCGAGATCGAGCGACAGCGGCTTTCGCAGAACACGTGCTTGCCCGCTCGCAACGCCAGCACGATCTGTTCGGCGTGCAGGGACGTGGGCGTGACCAGGAACACCGCATCCGACGCGGGCATCGGCGAGCAGCTCGTCATAGTCGCCGTACAAGTTTGCGACACCGAGATCATTCCTCGCCCAGGCGAGCTCGTCCTGCACCGGGCTGCACGCAGCGTAGAGCTCGGCGCGCGGACGCGCCGCGCAAGATTGTCGCGCATGGCGCCGCCCTAAACGGCCGAGGCCGGCGATACCGATGCGCAAGCGGGGCGTGGCGGTCATCTCTTCCTTTGCAGGACGGCATTCATTGCGTCACCCGCCCGCGCGAACGCTTCTTCTGAGGCAGCGTACGCCGCCGCCAACCGGCGAAGGCGGGATGACTTCGCCGCTAAAGCTCGACCGCGCGCCGCTCGCGCCATGAGCGCGTGGCCGCATCCGCGAGCTCCAGCGCCTTGACGCCATCCTGAATGCTAGTCTGCGGCTGCTTTCCGCTGGCGAGCGCGTCGAAGAAAATGCGCCATCTCGTTGGCATACGCGACACGATAGCGCTCCAGGAAAAAATGCTCGGGTGTGTCGTGGCTGACATTGTCGGCGCTGTGCGCGGATACTTCGGTCGGCTTGTGATTTCCCGCCTGCAGCATGCCTTTGCTGCCGAGGACCTCGAAGCGCTGATCGTAGCCGTAGGCCGCGCGACGACTGGTGTTGATTTGCGCGATCCGACCGCGACGGGTGCGAATGATCACCGCGGTGGAATCGATATCCCCGATTCCCGCGATCGCCGGGTCGGTGAGGCAACTGCCGGTCGCGAACAGCGTCTGCGCTTCATCGTCGAGTAGCCAGCGGAAAATATCGAAGTCGTGGATCAGCATGTCCTTGAAGATCCCTCCCGACGTGCCCAGGTACTCGATGGATGGCGCACCCGGGTCGCGGCTGGTGATGACCAGCATTTCGGGCTCCGCCGATCTCGCCGGCGGCAAGCCGCGCCTTCAGCGCCGCGAAAGTCGGATCGAAGCGGCGCTGAAAACCGATCATGCAAGTGACACCGGTCTTGCTCACTGCCGTGGGCGCAGGCGCGCGCGCGCATCAGATCGAGATCGACCGGCTTCTCGCAGAAGATGGCCTTGCCGGCGGCAGCGCCGCGCTGGATCAACTCCGCATGCGTGTCGGTGCTGGAAGCGATGACGATGGCGGCGATCGCTTCGTCGGCAAAGATCGCGTCCGCGGCCCGCACTTCGGCGCGATGCTTGACGGCGAGATCGACCGCGGCAGCGCGGTTGACATCGGCGATGTATTGAGCCTGACACCAGGGTGACGCGCCAGATTGCCGGCGTGGATGTTGCCGATGCGGCCCGCTCCAAACAAGGCGACTTCGATCATCATGACTCCGCTGTTGGTGAACGTTGGAGCAGCCACTCGTGCGCCGGGTCATTCTTGAAATGCCACTCGCGCTTCGGGCCCGCCATCACGTTCAGATAGTACGAGTCGTAGCCATACGGCACGACCACCGGATGATAGCCCCTCGGGACCATTACGACATCGTGGTCCTCGACCGCCAGGGCTTCGTCGAGCGATCGATCGTCGCTGTACACGCGCTGAAACGCGAAGCCCTGAGCGGGCTTCAGCCGATGATAATACGTTTCCTCGAGCGAGCTCTCGAGCGGAAGGTTGTCGGTATCGTGCTTGTGCGGAGGATAGCTGGACGAGTGTCCTCCCGGCGTGACAACTTCCACCACCAGCAGATGATCGGCCGCTTCCGTTTGCGGCAGGATGTCGCAGACGAAGCGCTGATTGAGGCCCTCGCCGCGCGCGAAGCGTTTCATCGTTTTGGGCTCGATCAGGCGCGCCGGCGAGCGGCCCTTGCCAGGCGCGCTGGCGACGCCGATCTCGCTCGGCGTGTGCGCGCGGATGGTCACGCCGTTTCCGCGGGGAAGATAGACGGCGTACGGCGCGCGCGGCTCGAAAACGCTGCTGCGACCGCTGAGTTCGCGCCACGTCTGGCCTTCGGCCTTGACGCTTGCCGTGCCGCTCAGAATGACGATGCATACTTCGTCCGTGGCGCTCGTCCTGGGTGCGATCTCCTCGTCGGGTGCGAGCCGGTACGCCGCGAAGCCGACGTAGTTCCAACCGGCGGATTGCGGAGTCACCCTGACGATTTCCGCGCCTTCCCGTTTGGCTTTGACCAGCAGGCTCATGTCAGTCCTCCCCATCAGCTCGCGCAGATGCCGATAGCCCTTGTCGGCGTATTCGTAGCTCGGAGCCACGACCGGATCCTGTTCCGCCTCGACCACCAGCCAGCCGCGATACGCATTGTCGTGAAGCAGCTTAAGCAGCGTCTTGAAATCGACCGCGCCGTCGCCCGGCACCGTGAAGGCGCCGTTGATGACTGCTTCGAGAAAGCTCCAGTTGCGATTGCGCGCCATGCGAATGACTTGCGGTCGAACGTCCTTGCAATGGACATGGCACACGCGCTTGACATGCTTGGCGAGCACCGCCGCAGCGCTTTCGCCGGCGCCAGCGAAGGTCATGTGCCCGCTGTCGAAGAGCAGGCCGACTTCGTCGCCGACCAGCTCCATCAATCGATCGACATCGGACGGCGTCTCCACGTACGCGCCCATGTGGTGGTGATACGCCAGTCGAACGCCGCGCGTAAGGGTATGACGCGCGAGCGCGGTGACCTTGTCGGCGTATTCGAGCCACTGTTCCCGACGGAAAAAACGCGGACGCTTGTACAGCGGCGAAGAAGCGCCCTGAATGCTGTCGGCAACTTCTCCGTAGACCATGACCTTGGCGCCGTTGTCGGCAAGCAGCTCGAGATGCGGTGCGACAGCGCGGATTTCCTCTTCCGCGGAGCGGCGCGCGAAGCTGGCCCGAGTACCAGCCGGAGACGAGCTCCAGCCCATGTTGCGAAAGAACGTTCCGCAGCGCGGCGGATTGGCGCGGAAACTTGTTGCCGAGCTCGAATCCCTGGTAGCCGATGGCTTTGCCTTCGGCCAGCGCGACTTCGAGCGGAATCTCGCCGCCCAGCGAGGGCAGATCGTCGTTGCTCCAGGAAATCGGATTGATGCCGATCTTGACGCTGAAGTTTGCGTCCTGACGCGCGCTCATGGCTTTTGCTGCAGCTTGTCTTGTTCGTAGGCATGTCGCGCCTTGCGCACGTCATCGCGGTCGGACACTTCCGGCACCGCGACTTCCCACCAGCAGCCGCCTTCCGCGGTGGTGCGGTCGGGATCGGTCTCGATGCAGATGAGGTAGGTGCGATCCGCCGCGCGGGCGCGAGCCATGGCCGCTTCGAGCTCGGAAATCGTCTCCACATTCTCCGCCAGCGCGCCGAGGGAGGCCGCGTGCGCGGCGAAGTCGATGCGTGGCGCGCCGTCAGGTCCCTGTACGCAATCGACGAAAAGATTGTTGAACGGCTCGCCGCCGCAGGCCTGCTGCAGGCGATTGATGCAGCCATAGCCGCGGTTGTCGAGCACGACGATGATCAGCTTCTTGTCCAGCATCACCGAAGTCGCGATCTCGGAGTTGAGCATCAGGTAGCTTCCGTCTCCGAGCATGACGATAACCTCACGCTCGGGTCTCGCCATCTTGACGCCGAGGCCGCCGGCGATTTCGTAGCCCATGCACGAGTAGCCGTATTCCACGTGATAGCCGCCCGGCGCCGCCGTGCGCCAGAGCTTGTGCAGCTCGGCGGGCAGCGTTCCCGCGGCGCAGACGACGATGTCGCTCGACGGCGAATCGGCAGCCGAGCGCTGAACCGCGCCGATCACCTCCCCTCGTAGGGAAGCCCGACCTCGCGCCGGCCCGTGATGCGATCCAACCGCCGCGCGCCAATCGTTCGCCGCCTTGGTCGCCCTGGTATGCCAATCGCCGGCGGATTGCCAGCCCGACATCGCCTGGCCCAGCGCTTCGAGCCCGAGCCTCGCGTCGGCAAGCAACTCCACACCCCGCCACTTCAGCGCGTCGAAGACATTCACGTTGAGACTGACCAGCCGAGCCTGGGTGGCCAGCGTATGCGAGCCGGTGGTGAAGTCCTGCAGGCGCGTTCCGATGGCGAGCACGACGTCGGCCTCGTGGGCAAGCGCGTTGGCCGCGGTCGAGCCGGTGACGCCGATCGCGCCCAGTTGCAGCGGATGATCCCAGGCCAGCGCACCCTTGCCGGCCTGGGTTTCAGCGACCGGGACGCGGTGCGCTTCCGCGAATGCGCGCAGCGTTTCGCCCGCCTGGGCATAGAGGACGCCGCCGCCGGCGATGATCAGCGGCCGCTTCGATACGCGCAGCACCGCGACCGCGCGCGCGAGTTCCGCTTCCATCGGCGGCGGCGCGCCGAACAGGACCGGCGATGGAGAGAAGAAATCCTCGGGAAATCGTACGCCATGGTCTGCACGTCCTGTGGCAGAGCGAGCGTGGCGGGACCGCATAGCGCGGGATCGGTCAGCACGCGAATGGCGCGCGGCAGTGCGGTCAACAACTGCGCGGGATACGCAATACGATCGAAATAGCGTGATACCGGTTTGAAGCAGTCGTTGGCGGACACGCCGCCGTCGTGGAAATCCTCGACCTGCTGCAACACCGGGTCCGGTGCCCGCGACATGAAAACGTCGCCGGGAAGAAACAGCACCGGCAAACGGTTGACATGGGCCAGCGCCGCCGCCGTCAGCAGATTCGTCGCGCCGGGCCGATCGACGTGGTGCACGCCATCATGCGCCGGCGCAAGTGCGCCTTGGCATACGCAATCGCGGCGTGCGCCATCGCCTGCTCGTTGTGCGCGCGGTACGTTGGCAGCGTTTCACGATGGCGGAACAGCGCCTCGCCGATGCCGGCGACGTTGCCGTGGCCAAAAATCGCGAACACGCCGCCGAACAGCGGCGCTCCCGCCTTTCCATCAGTACCATCGGTGCGGAGTGCCGCGAGATAGCGAACAAGCGCTTGGGCAGTCGTGAGGCGAACATTGCTCACGCAACGGCTCCTTGCGGCTGCCCGACACGGCGCACCGCGCGCCAGGCATCGATGAGCATTTCAAATTTGGAGCGTACCTCACGAATTAGCGTCTCGTCATCGATGGCACCGGCCAGCCAGCGTCGGGACGGCTCCTCGAAAATCGTACGGCCGACGGCGAAGCCGCGACAAATCGTACTTTCACGCGCTGCGCGAAATCCGGCGCCCAACTCGGCAATGGTTGCGGACTGGCCCAACACCAACACGCCGCGACAGTGCGGATCGCGCTCGGCGATCAGCGCGTCGATGGCCTGCCACTGGACAGCGCTCATCGGCTCCAGCTTCCACCATTCGGGGTAGATGCCCAGATTGTAGAGCCGCTTGAGCGATCGCAGAACCGTGTCGCTCGCGCGCGGCAGCTCCTTGGGCGGAATGATCTCCAGCAGCAACTCGTGGCCACTCGCCTGAACCGCATCGTACAGCGCGCGAAGCTGTGCTTCCTGCTCCAGCCGGTTGTCTATGTCGTCATCGGGATGATATTTGACCAGGCACTTGGCAATATGCTCCTGTGGCCAGCTCAGCAAGTGGGTGCCGATCGAGCGCCCACGGTCGAATTGCAGCGGATTCGAACCCGGAAGCTCAACCGGTCGACCGATCCACCAGCCGCGGCCGCTGGCGGCATCGAGCGCGTCCTGGCCGTAACGGTCGTCGCACAGCATGCCGACACTCCCGGAAAGAGAGCATGCCTGCTCGGTCTCGGCCACGGCTTCTACAAACAGCCTCTTCAGCGCTCCCAGGCGCGATTCGCTCGCTTGCGCCTCCTGCGCCAGCGCGAAGAACTGATTGCGATGATCGAATGCAAACGCGAGCACTTCATCGCGTTGCGTGCGCGGCGCCGTCACCCGATGCAGCCGGCTGAGCGTCACATCCTGGTCCGGCCGCGGGATGCTCTCGGCGTTGGCAAGAAAGTAATCGAGCTCGACTCGCGTCGGCATCGCCGGCGCGCAGCCGTGGCGCGAGACGACCAGTGCGCCACAGGCGTTGGCATAGCGGCAGCTGGCATCGTAATCCTCGCCGCGCACCCAACCCGACAAGAACCCGGCGGAGAACGCGTCGCCCGCGCCGAGCACGTTCAGCACCGCGACCTCGACGCCGCGGCCGTTGAACGCTTCATCGAGCGAGCCGGGAATGGCGCCATCGATAACCGCGCAGCCGATCGGGCCACGCTTGACCAGCAATACGCCGGCGGTCAGTGCGCGCACCGTGCGCAGCGACTCCATGATGTCGGTGCTGCCACCGGCGATGTTGAACTCCTCGATTGTGCCAACGACGAGATCGATCTTGGGCAGGATGCGCTGCAGATGCGCGCTCACCGTATCCGAGCGAACGTATCGCGTCTCGCCGTCGCCGCGCTTGGTCAGTCCCCAGAGCACCGGCCGGTAGTCGATGTCGAGGACCGTCCGCACGTCGTTCTTGCGCGCGCGATCGAGCGCGAGATTGCTGATGCGGTCGATGTACTGGGTCGAGAAATGGGTGCCGGTGATGAGCAGCGCCTTGCTTCCCGCGATGAACGATTCCTCGACATCGCTCTCGGCAATGGCCATGTCGGCGCAATTTTCGCGCATGAAGATCAGCGGAAAGGTGTCCTTGTCCTTGATGCCCAGCACGACCGCGCCGGTGAGCCGCGACGGGTCGGTGCTGACGTGGCTGACGTCGCAGCCTTCGCGCGCGATCGTCTCCACAAGAAATCTGCCCAGCCCGTCGTCACCGATGCGGGAGATCAACGCGGCCTTGAGCCCTAGCCGTGCGCAACCGAATGCTGTATTGGCCGAAGAGCCGCCAAGATATTTTGCGAAGCTGGTCACGTCCTCGAGCCGCGCGCCGATTTGCTGCGCATAGAAATCCACCGCGAAGCGGCCGAGGCAAATCACGTCCAGCGCGCGGTTGGGGGCGAATCGAGTGGTGTTGCGCATCGTCTTTTCCGCCGCGGCGTGGCCAAATTCTCGCGGAGTTTTGCGCGGACTGCAAGCGAAGTTGGACTACAATCCGAAAGATGTGATCTGGCTACGCGCGGCCCAAGGGACTTCCGCACGACGCGCAGCCTCTAGAATCGTCATTCCCGCGCATTCTGGTCCCCGAAGCTGAGCGGGAATCCAGTGTCTTTCACGGACGCCGCTGGGTCCCCGCTGCAGTCTGCTTCGAATGCCAAATCGGAGCGGGGACGACGCCAATTTGCGAAAGTCTGTCGTCCATTTCGGAAATCCCCGCTAATTCGCATTTATCGATAACGAAGGATCCATTGTCCATTCACGAACGTCATATCGCCGCCCGGAAAATTGCCCGCGAGGCCGGTGAGCTTGCGCACGATTACTTCGCCCGGCGCGGCGCGCTCGCCGTCGAGACCAAAGGGGCGCAGGACTATGTGAGCCAGGCCGACCGCGCGGTGGAAACCTTGATTCGTGCGGAATTGGTCCGGGAATTTCCCGACGACGCGTTTCTCGGCGAGGAAACCGCGGCTTCGTTCACAGGCGGCGAGGAGCGTATCTGGATCGTCGATCCCATCGATGGCACGCACAACTTCCTGCGCGGCGCGCATTACTACTGCGTGTCGATCGCCTTTGTTGCGCACGGCCGGCGCGAAATCGGAGTCGTTTTCGATCCCGAGCACGACGAGCTGTTCCATGCGCGGCGGGAGCACGGCGCATGGCGCACGCACGGAGGGAGAGAGGACCGCTTGCGCGTCAGCGATTGCGCTTCGCTCGCGAGCGCGCTGGTCTGCCTCGGCCACCACGACCGCCGCCCCGAGCCGCGGGTGATGGCGATCCGCCAGGCGCTGATGGACGCCGGAGCGGCGGTGCGAAGCCTGGGCGCGGGCGCGCTACAGCTCGCCCACGTCGCGGCGGGGCGCTACGATGCTTTTGTCGAGCTGTCGCTCAACTCGTGGGACGCCATGGCGGGACTGCTGCTGATCGAGGAAGCGGGCGGTTTCACTGCGCCATTTCCCGGGCCGAAGGGCTTGCGCACGCCGGCTCCGGTGTTGGGATGCGCGCGCGGCATCGCCGATCCGTTTATGCGCATCGTGGGCGCGTGGTAGCGCCGGCGTGTCGCGGTCACGGCGACTCGCCAGCCGAGTTAGAACCGTCGCCTCGCTACTTGCGAGTCTTGGCGAAGTCGCCGGCGAATACGAACGCGAACGCGTCGGGTTGCATGTACTTGCGCAGCGCCGCGTTGACCGCTTCCGGCGTCAACTTCGCGATGGCCGCGTCGACCTCGCCGGAATACGCGAAAGTCCGCCCGAGATACGCCTGCTGCGTCAATGCGTCGGCAACTCCCGCGTCCTGCGTGCGCGCGAGCCGTCGCTCCTGCAGCATCGCCCGCTTGCTTTCCTCGATTTCGGCGGCGGAGAAGCCGTCCGTCAACGCCCGTTTGAGCTCTTCCTGCACTGCGGTTCGCAGCGGTTGCAGATTTTGCGGCGCGAAAATCGCGCCGATGTTAAACGAGCTGTTGGGCTCGAAGCTGCTGGCGCGAAACGAGCTGTTGATGCCGTAGCTCAAGCCTTCCTTCTGTCGGACGCGATTCCAAAGCCGCGAGTTGGTCGAGCCGCCGAGCATGTAGTTGGCGAGCAGAAACGCCGGATAGTCGGGATCGCGATCGTTGAGCGCGAAAGACGTCGAGCCGGTGAGATAAGCATTGGCCTTGTCCGGCGTCTCGATCGGCATGGCGTTGGCACGCTTGGCGACCAGCGGGTCGGGCACGCGCGTAAACGCCGAAGGGCTCTTCCAGTCTCCGAACAGCCGCTCGAGCTGCGCCTTGACCGTCGGCGCGTCGAAGTCGCCGACGACGGCGATCTCCGCCGCCGCGCCGCCGTAGAAGCGCTGATGAAACGATTTCAGCGCATCGACGCCCGGCGTTTGAATCTGCTTGATCGCTTCGTCGAGAGTAGGCGTATAGCGGCCGTCGCCGGCGGGTACGGATTGTCGTAGCGGCCGAGCGCGCGAACGGCGATCGAGCGCGGATCGGTTCGGCCTTCTTCGAGCGCCGCGATCTCGCTCGCGCTTGAGCGTCTCCAGCTCGGCGGGCGGGAACGACGGCTGGCGCATGATTTCCGCCACCAGGTCGAGGGTCGGTGCGAGATTCGCGCGCACGGTTTGACCGCGTGCCGACGCGCTGGTCTGGCTGCCGCTGACCGACAATTTGGCGCGCAGGCGATCGAGCGTGTCCTCGATTTGCTGGCGGCTCATGCCGGGTCGTGCCGCGCATCAGCATGTCGCCGGTGAGGTTGCCTTCGCCTCTGAGGCCGAAGATCGATTTCTCGTCTCCATAGGTGCACGCGCAATGCAAACTGCACGGTCTCGCCGCGCGTCTTTTTCGGCAGCAGCGCGACCTTCATGCCATTGGCGAGCGCAAGCGCTGCGCGCGTGCGTCGAGATTGGCGGGCGTCGCGTCGAAGGTTTCGCCGGCGGCAACCGCGGGATCGCCCTTGTAATCCTTGACCATGGCCGTGACGTCGACCGCCGGGGGAACCGGCGAACGGTCGGGCTTCACGTCGGGGACGAACGCGCCGACGGTGCGGTTCGCCGACTTTGAAATATTGCGTCGCGACGCGATCGAGATCCGCCGGCGTCACCGTCCGCCAGCGGTCGCGGCGCAGGAAAAACAGCCGCCAGTCGCCTTCGGCGATCGACTGCGAAAGCGCGATGCCCAGGCGTTGCGGGTCGTTGATGCTGTCGTCGATCGCCTTGATCGTCTTCGCCCGCACCCGATCGAGCTCCGCGGCGGTGATCGGCTGCGCCCTGACGCCTTCGATCGTTCGCAGCATGACGTCGCGCGCGCCCTCGATCGGATCCTGATCGGGCACCTTCACCAGGAACATCGCAAAGCCCGGATCGTGACCGTTGTAGACAAAATCATCGACGCTGGCCGCCTTCTTGGTTTCGACCAGCGCCTTGTACAGGCGGCCTCCGGCGCGACGGTCATGACGCCGACGGCGGCCTCGATCGCCACCGAGTCCGGATGCGCGCCGGGCACCGTGTGATACAGGTCGGAGAGCCACTGCGTATTGCCGACCCGGCGCAGCGTCACCTGCCGCTCGCCGTCCTGCACCGGCTCCTCGGTGTAAAGGCGCGGAAGCACGCGCGTCGGCTTGGGTATCGGCCCGAAATATTTCGAGACCAGCGAGAGCACCTTGTCCGGATCGAACGCGCCGGCGACGACCAGCACCGCGTTGTCGGGCTGGTAGTAGAGGCGATAGAACGCCTGCAGCCGCCCGATGTCGACCTGCTCGACGTCGGAGCGCGCGCCGATCGTGTCCTTGCCGTAGCTGTGCCAGTCGTATGCCGCCGCCATGGTCCGCTGGATCAGTATGCGCACGGCGTTGTTCTCGTTGCGCTCCATTTCATTGCGGACGACCGTCATCTCGCTGTCGAGGTCCTTGCTGCGCGACAAGCGAGTTGACCATGCGGTCGGCTTCCATCGCCAGCGCGAAGTCGAGGTTCTCGTCGGAGGCGGGAAAGGTCTCGAAGTAATTGGTGCGGTCGAGCCACGTCGTGCCGTTGAAGTCGATTCCCGCGCTGACCCAGCTCGGACATGATGTTGCGCCCGCGACGGAGTGCCCTTGAAGACCATGTGCTCGAGCAGGTGCGCCATCCCGGTCTCGCCGTAGTTTTCCATCCGGGAGCCGACGAGATAGGTGATGTTGACGGTGGTCTTGGCCTGCGAGGCATCGGGAAAGAGGAGCACCTCGCAGCCCATTGCGCGAGACCGTATTCGGTGATGCCCTCGACCGAAGGTCCCTGCGGCGACGCCCGGGGAAGCGCCGCCTGCGCGTTGCAGCACAACGCGGCGAGAACAACGGCCGCGCATAGGCGGCGTATCAATGGCAGGGAAGCGATCATGGGAGCGTGGCTCGCGGGAGAGGCGCCGATTATAAGAGCAGCCTTGCAGCGACAAGAAGTGAGTGGGCAATGGACCTTCGGCGCCGGTGAAAGTTCGTGTCCGTAGGCCGGTCTCGCTGCCGAAAGCCTCGCGCGCAAGACCGGCCGAAGCGCTCAGGCCATCCGGCGATAGTGACGTTTACGTAAACGTAATATAATCGTCGGCTGGTCGCTGCCGAGGAGTAAGCTTTCCGCTCCCCGGCGCGCCACTTGGGTCCCGGGAGTCGCCGATGAACGATAGCGCCATCGCCCGCAAGCCGCTCGTCTACCAGCCGGTGCACAAGGTGCGCTTCGTCACGGCCGCGAGCCTGTTCGACGGCCACGACGCGTCGATCAACATCATGCGCCGCATCCTGCAGGCCTCCGGGTGCGAAGTGATCCACCTCGGGCACAACCGTTCGGTCGAGGAGATCGTCACCTGCGCGCTGCAGGAAGACGCGCACGGCATCGCCATCTCGTCCTACCAGGGCGGCCACGTCGAGTTCTTCAAGTACATGCTCGATCTCTTGCGCGAGCGCGGCGGAGCCGACATCAAGGTGTTCGGCGGCGGCGGCGGCGTGATCGTCGCCTCCGAGATCGAAGAGCTGCACGCGTACGGCGTGACGCGCATTTTTCGCCGGAAGACGGCCAGCGCCTCGGGCTGCAGGGAATGATCAACGAGATCGTCAGCGCCTGCGACGTCGATTTGAGCCACGACCTGCCCGACGGACCTCGCGGCGCTCAAGGACGGCGAACACCTATCTCGCCAACAAGGCGCTGGCGCGAATGATCACCGGCCTCGAAGCCGGCTCCGGTGCCGGCGAAGCTCCGCGATGAATTGTTGCGCGTGGCGGAAACGAGCAAGGCGCCGGTGGTGGGGATCACGGGCACGGGAGGCGCGGGAAGAGCTCGCTGACCGACGAGCTCATCCGCCGCTTCCGCCTCGACCAGGACGACAAGCTCAGAATCGCGGTCATCTCGATCGACCCGTCGCGGCGAAAATCGGGCGGCGCGCTGCTGGGCGACCGCATCCGCATGAATGCGATCCATTCGACGGAAAGAGCTCGGGTATTTACATGCGCTCGCTGGCGACACGCGGTGCCGAGAGCGAGATTTCCAGGGCGCTGCCCGATGCGATCGCCGCCTGCAAAGTCGCGGGTTTCGAGCTGATCGTGGTCGAGACTTCGGGTATCGGACAGGGTGACGCGGCAGTCGTGCCGCATGTCGATGTGTCGCTTTATGTGATGACGCCGGAGTTCGGCGCGCCGAGCCAGCTCGAGAAGATCGACATGCTCGACTTCGCCGACTTCGTCGCCATCAACAAGTTCGACCGCAAGGGCGCGCGCCGACGCGCTGCGCGATGTGCGCAAGCAGTATCAGCGCAACCGCGAGCTTTTCAAGCAGCCGCCGGACGAAATGCCGGTGTACGGCACCATCGCGGCGCGCTTCAACGACGACGGCGTCACCGCGCTGTATCAGGCGCTCGCGGCGCGTCTTGCGAAGCAGGGCCTGAAGCTGGCGCCGGCAAGCTGCCGGTCGCGGCGACGAAGCACTCGACACGCCAGCACGCGATCGTGCCGTCCGCGCGCGTCCGTTATCTGGCGGAGATCGCCGAGACCGTGCGCGGATATTACGGCTGGGCGAAGGAGCAGGCAAAGATCGCGCGTGAGCGGCAGCAATTGCGGGCGGCGAAGGCGATGCTGGCTTCATCGCCAACGAGCGACCGCCTCAGTTCGTCGTCCCCGCGAAAGCGGGGATCCAGCGAACAAGCAAAGACGCCAGATTCCCACTTGCGCGGGAATGACGGCGCAGGGGAAGCGATCGACCGTTTGATCGCCGACCGCGACGCGACGCTCGACCCGCGCGCAAAGAAGCTCCTCGAGATGTGGCCGAAGACCAAGGCCGCGTATACCGGCGACGAGTACGTCGTCAAGATCCGCGGCAAGGAAATCCGCAGCGCGTTGACCACGATCTCGCTGTCGGGCACGCACATTCCCAAGGTCGCGCTACCCAGATACGAGGACGACGGCGAAATCCTGCGCTGGCAGCTCACCGAGAACGTTCCCGGATCGTTTCCGTACGCCGCGGGCGTGTTCGCGTTCAAGCGCGAGAACGAAGACCCGACGCGCATGTTCGCCGGCGAAGGCGACGCGTTCCGCACCAACAAGCGCTTCCACATGCTCGCCGACGGCATGCCGGCCAAGCGTCTGTCCACCGCGTTCGACTCGGTCACGCTCTACGGCAACGATCCGGATCTGCGGCCCGACATCTACGGCAAGGTCGGCAACTCGGGCGTGTCCGATCGCCACGCTCGACGACATGAAGGTGCTCTACTCGGGCTTCGACCTCACCGCGCCGAACAACTCGGTGTCGATGACCATCAACGGCCCGGCGCCGACGATCCTGGCGATGTTCCTGAACACCGCGATCGACCAGCAGCTCGAGAAATTCAGGGCCGACAACAAGCGCGACCCGACCGACGACGAGGCGCAGAAGATCAAGGCGTGGGCGCTGTCCACGGTGCGCGGCACGGTGCAGGCCGACATCCTCAAGGAAGACCAGGGGCAGAACACCTGCATCTTCTCCACCGAGTTCAGCCTCAAGGTGATGGGCGACATCCAGGAATACTTCGTCCAGCACGACGTCAGGAACTTCTACTCGGTGTCGATCTCCGGTTATCACATCGCCGAGGCCGGCGCGAACCCGATCTCGCAGCTCGCGTTCACGCTGTCCAACGGCTTCACCTTCGTCGAGGCGTATCTCGCGCGCGGCATGCACATCGACGACTTCGCGCCGAACCTGTCGTTCTTCTTCAGCTACGGGATGGACCCCGAGTACGCGGTGATCGGCCGCGTCGCGCGGCGCATCTGGGCGGTGGCGATGCGCGAGCGCTACGGCGCCAACGAGCGCTCGCAGAAGCTCAAGTTCCATTCGCAGACGAGCGGCGCGCAGCTTGCACGCGCAGGAGATCTCGTTCAACGACATCCGCACCACGCTGCAGGCGCTGATCTCGACCTACGACAACACCAACAGCCTGCACACCAACGCCTACGACGAGGCGATCACCACGCCGACCGAGGAGTCGGTGCGCCGCGCGATGGCGATCCAGCTCATCATCAACCGCGAATGGGGCCTGGGCAAGAACGAGAACCCGAACCAGGGCAGCTTCATCATCGAGGAGCTGACCGATCTGGTCGAGGAAGCGGTGCTCAAGGAATTCGAGGCGATCAGCGAGCGCGGCGGCGTGCTCGGCGCGATGGAGACCGGCTACCAGCGCGGCAAGATCCAGGAGGAGTCGATGTACTACGAGCACCAGAAGCACGACGGCTCGTATCCGATCATCGGCGTCAACACCTTCCGCAATCCGCACGCCGATACCGCGCCGCCGCAGAAGATCGAGCTGCAGCGGTCGAGCGAGGAAGAGAAGCAGTCGCAGCTAAAGCGGCTGGCCGACTTTCACGCGCGCAACGCCAAGGCTGCGCCGACGGCGCTGGAGCGACTGAAGCGCACCGTGATCGAGAACGGCAACGTCTTCGCCGAGCTGGTGAACACCGTGCGCGTGTGCTCGCTCGGGCAGATCACCAAGGCGCTGTTCAGAGAAGTGTGGGTGGGGAGTATCGGCGAGGTGTGTAGGGCAGAGCCGAGCTCTGCCGGGGCGCACGCGGTTATCGTGACGCACGTCGTAGGGTGAGAAATCGGCCTCCGCGATCTCCATGAGGGGTTTCGTCATAGCTTTGCTGCGCTAGGGATGTAAACTCTTGACCTGCGCATCTCTTGTACTCATCGCTCGGGCGCCAATTTCCAGCTTCTGCACCGATCGCTAGCGCTACTCAGCACGCAAAGACACGCCAACCCATGACATCCGCGCTGCCGCCGAAAAGCTGCTGACGAAGGCTCCACCTATCCGAGTTCACTCTCGTTCGATGCAGACGCACCCTGACCGCCTGGCAACGCTGGGCCGGGTTGTTCGGGCTCAACCCGGCGGCGGTTGACCGAATTGTCGCGTCCGCAGTGCCGGGCTGCTCCGGAAGGTGGCAACCTGATTCCGTTGGCCGCAACGCTGCTGGACTCATGGAATTTGTCGGTATCGATTTTTCGGCAACAGCCATCGGCAAAGGCGCCGCCGATGTCGCCGCGTTGCAGTTGACGAATATCTACGCCATGCTGCCGATGGACGTTCGTAATTTCGGCACTGAACGTTTTGCCGGGACCTTCGACTACATCATCGCGCACGGCGGCGGCGTGTATTCGGCGAAGGCGCCCAAAGGACGATGCAGGAAAGCGTGCTGGCGATCTGCGCGAGTCAGCTTGCTCCGAGACAGGAATCGCCTACGTCAGCTACAACACGCTGCCTGGATGGCATGCGCGCGGCGCGGATTCGCGACGCGATCGCTACTCTGCGTCCAGTTCTCCGACGCGAGACTTCAGGGATGCTACGGGCGCGCGCGATGCTGGATTTCCTCGCCGAAGAGTCATTTGCAGGCAACCAAGTCTCCTTGGGGTGCCATGCCGCTGCTCGAAGAGGCGCAACGCGTACGGCAGCAGCCGGACGGCTACATCTTTCACTTTCGAGACATCTCCGAGGCAGTGAATGCGAACCGCTCTATTTTCACGGGAAGTTCATCAGAGCGTGCCGCGCGGCGCCACGGACTGCTACCTGGCCGAGGCCGACTTCTGGAACATGCTTGCGCGCGATCTGTCGCCGGGCGTCGGGCAGACGCTCGCGGAGGATCGCACCTGGAGCTGTTGCGGCGAAGAACAGATTTACCGCCAGATTCCACTGCGCAACCGGACGTTTCGCCAGACCGCTGCTCACGCATGCAGGAGCGCAACGTTGATGCGCAGAAGTTTCTCCGGAACGTATTCGCAAACTGCACATCGCCACGCGGGCACGACGGGCGAGCGCCTCTCCGGACAAGCAAGCGAATACTCGGGGGCACCGGAGGTGTTCCGCGCCTCTCAGGGGATCGGCTGGCGACGGGTCAAAGCCACTGACCAAGGCTGCGATGATGGCACTGCTGCAGAACGCCCCGGCAGCGATCGGATTCGACGAGCTGTATGACTTGGCGCAGGGGCGTCTTTGGTGCGCACCATGCTGCCCGGCGGTTGACGATCGCAAAGCGCTGGCGTCCGGTATGCTTTGCGCAATCCGCTTCGCCGCTGGGGTTGTGTGGGTGCATTCAATACGCCGTTGCCCTTCATCGTCATCAGAGCCCCGGGGCGCGGCCTTTGGCGAGTGCGGTCGCCACACTGCAGGCTGGCAGAGAGTTGCGGTCACACAACCTGCGTCACGAATCGATCTCGCTATCGACGGCTGGGAGGCGCGGCGACTCCTGCCCATGTCTGCACTGGCAACCGCATGAGCAAGAGCTGGCCGCGCTGCGTGGCCAGTGATCCAGATGGTGGCGCTGGAAAGCTGCGGCAAGCACTGTGCAACTTGCACGACAGGCGCTCCTGGTGGGTGATGCCTGGAGCGGGTGGAACAGTGTAAACGGACGCCCACCGGCATCGCGCGCGGTGGACTGCGCTGTGGCATCCTGTTGAGGGGGCCGCCCTCGACCGTGGCAACTCCAGTTTGTCTCGGAATCCAGACCCTTTTTCCTTACCCGACACGTGCGCGGCCAGCCAGGAGGGAGCTACGGTAGATGCGCGCAGGACCCGTCACAGCCTTGTCTTGCTGTGCGGCGCATTGCTGCGCCATCGATCCTGAGCGCAAATTCGAGCGCAGACCATTGGCACCGTTCTCACCGATGAACCCGAACAGCGCGTAATCGCCGGGAAGCTGGGGCGACTCGTCTTTGCTGCGCGAACATAGGTGCTCCGCCGCCGCACATGAGATCAGGCGCGCGCAGGCGCGCCGGCCAGCGGCTTTGAAGTTTGGCGATGAGCGCCGGCTCCATGGTGTCCGATCGCACACAGGTGGTATTTTGCCAGTGGCATCACCTCGGCCGAGCTGGCGCAGCGTTACCAGCGCTCGGCTGCGATGTCGAACATGCCGTGCCTGGCCAGCGCCGAGCATCATTTCGTGGCCCCAAACGATCCCGCCGTATGCCGACGGGGTGGGAGGCAAATTCGGCCCCTGGCGTCGGAGCAGTGGTACCTGCGGGCACCACGGGTGCGGTGCAGTCGATCGATCCAGCGTCTGAGCCTGCCTGGGGGCCTCGCGACCGGCAGTCCAAGCGTCGTGGCGGCGTCGCTTGATACCGGTGAAATAGCGTTTCGATCACCCGGATCTGTTGGCCGTTGCGGCCGGCGGCAATCTCTGTTGCCGGGTTACGACGTGATCAGCGACGCGGCTGAGGCCACCGACGGCGATGGCCGTGATCCAGAACCCGTCTGATCCGGGGGACTGGCTGACGCAAGCAGAAATCTCTCACAGGCGCGGGGGGCGAGTTCTTTCCAGTGCTCGACGGCCCCGAGGCAGCTCCTGGCATGGCACGCAAACACGGCCGGGCTGATCGCCACGCGCTTACCGGCAACGGCATCGGCACGGCCGGCGTTGGACGCAACGTCCGCGTGCTGCCGGTGCGTGTGCTGCCCAGGCAAGTGCGGCGGCTTTGACTCCGACATTATCGCGGGTATGCGTTGGGCCGCCGGGATGACGGTTGCCGGGGGCGCCCGCCAGCCACGGAACCGCGCCCGAAGTCATCAGCCTCACATATGAGCCCGGGTGGAGATGGAGCATGCAATCGCCGCCTATCAGGACGTTCCGCAGTGACCGCAATCAATGCTGCCGGCACGGTGATCGTGGCGACCCGCCGGCAATTCTGCCGGTCATGCCGTTGGCGTGCCCGCCAATTGCGCCGGCGTTATCGCCGTCGCAGAGGTTGCGCCATGCTGGGCGCCAAGGTTGGCTTCTCCAACTCTCGAGGCCGAGAATGGCGATCAGCGCACCGGGCGGCAACTGCGTCAACATCACTGTGGGCGCACCGTGCTTGTACCCAATTCTGACGACGTCAACTCTGGCGCTACCAGTCCGGTCGCTCCGATCTACACGGATAGCTTCAACACGTCGCTGGGCACGACTTCTCCGCGCCGCTGGTAGCCGGCACGGTGGCGTTGATGCTGTCCGCGCAGCCTGCGCTGACGCCATTGCAAGAAATGAGGTTGGTGCTGGAAGCCACCGCGCGACCGTTCCCGATCACCAGCAGCGACAACGCTGGCGGCACGGTGATTCGGTGCACGGCTCCGCAATTCCAGCAGCATCGAGTAACCCCGGTCGACCAATTGGAATGCCTTTGCACCATCGATACCTGTGGCGCCGAGCATGCTCGATGCCGGTGCTGCGGTACTCGGTGCAAGCAACGGTACGGCAGCGGCCGGCGTCAGGCGCAAAGGCTTGTGGTGGAACTCGCCAGGCGAACTCAGAGTCCGGGTGGGGCATCAACTTCGCGCATCAAGGCGAGTGTGATCTTCGCGACCTGGTTCACCTACGACTTGACAAGCAAGGGCTGGTGGTTGTCAATGACAGCAAACAAGACGGGTACCAACCCGATATCTATACCGGGCAGTTGTTCCGAAACCCGCGGCCCCGCTTTCAGCGCGGTACCATTTCCACCATCGGGGAGCCCCGGCGGCGCGACCGGGACGGGGTTGGCACGGCGACGGTGAGTTTCAGCGACGTCAATCGGGCCAGCTTCAATTACGTCGTGAATGGTACGCAGCGGACCAAATCCCTCACGCGGCAGGTGTTCGGTCGGCTGCCGACCTGTGTGTATGGGGCGCAGCCGGATTTCGCCGCGGCGACTAACTACCAGGACTTGTGGTGGGCGTCGCCACCTGGTTCGGAATCGGGGTGGGGGCGTCAACCTTACGCACCAAGGCGACACGATCTTTGCCACGTGGTTTACCTATGACCACGACCGGACGCCGATGTGGCTGGTGGCAACCGCGCCGGAAGACTGCACCCCGTACCTACGCGGGAACGCTCTATCGACTGACCGGACCGCCCTTCAACGCGGTGCCGCTTCCTTCGATCGGCAGCCCGGAGGCGCTACCGGAGTCCCCGGTCGGCACGGCGACATTCACCTTTCCGACGGCAACACCGGCACCTTTGCGTACACCGTTAACGCGGAAGCGCAAACGAAAGAGCATCACACGGGAACTATTCCACCCGCTTGCCGGGACCCTCTGCCAGTAGTTTCGCGGGTGCTGTTCGCGAAAGCGTTGAGGAGGAGACCGCACTATCGCCGCTCGTGCCCGGGAGTCGTGCGCAACGGTCCACCTCGCTCTTAGCTGATAGCATAGCGATCACGTATTCAATCGACATTCGGCGTTATTGCGATTCACTGCAGGTTTCGTCGGCAACATGGCCAACCTCGAGCTCGAGAACCTTACCAAGCGCTACCCAGGCGTGGTTTCCGTCGACGGCATCAACCTGTCGGTGGAGCGCGGCGAATTCGTCTGCCTGCTGGGTCCGTCGGGCTGCGGCAAGACGACCACTCTGCGCATGATCGCGGGCTTCCTCGAGCCCGACGCGGGCGAGATCCGCGTCAGCGGCAAGGTGGTGTCATCGGTCCGATCCGTCGTTCCGCCCGAGCGGCGCAACATGAGCATGATCTTCCAGAGCTACGCGGTGTGGCCGCACATGACGGTTCGGCAGAATGTCGGCTACGGCCTGAAAATGAAGTCGATGCCGCCGCCGGAGCGGCAATCCCGCACCGATGTCCTGCTCGAGGCCACGAAACTCCGCGCGCAGGCCGAGCGCTATCCCTCCGAGCTGTCCGGCGGTCAGCAGCAGCGCGTCGCGCTCGCGCGGGCGCTGGCGACCAAGCCCGACATCCTGCTGCTGGATGAACCCCTGTCCAATCTCGATGCCAACCTGCGCGGCGACATGCGCTTCGAGATCCGCCGGCTGCACGACGAATTCCATTACACCTCGATCTATGTCACGCACGATCAGGTCGAGGCGATGACCATGGCCGATCGCATCGTCGTCATGAATGCCGGGCGCATCGAGCAGATCGGAACGCCTGAAGACGTCTACGAGCGTCCCAACTCGGCGTTCGTGGCTCGCTTCATCGGCGGAAGCAATGTCATCAACGCGACGCACCTGTCGGGACATACGGTTCGAAGTCGCGGGCCATCGCCTCGACATCGGACAGGGCAGCTTCGCGTGGCCCGGCAAACCGATGAGCTTCTGCGTCAAGACGCACGATGTGGAGCTGTTGGCGGGCGATGGCATCGACGCACCGACAACACGCTGCCCGGGACTGTGCGGGGCCAGGCGTATCTCGGCAGTCATCGCGACTACATCGTCGATGTAGGGCAGGATGTGTTGATCGCCGCGCCCGCCGAGACTCTCGGTCCCCGACGGATCGAAAGTGCGGGTGAGGTTCAGGCCGACGGTGTCGCGGACTTGCCAATGACGCTCGTCGCTACACCGGCGCACGCTTGCGCGAGCTTGCTTGGACCAACGGAGCGAAGGAGACTCGCATGAGATGGAGGAGGTGGAACTGCGGCGTCAGGACATTGCCCATCGTGCTGCTCGCCTGCGCGATCGCAGCGCCCGCCGCCGGCCAGGAGACGACGCCCGCGATGCTGGCGGCGGCCGCCAAGGAAGGCAAGGTCGTCTGGTATTCGTCGATCGACGTCAAGGTCGCGGAGCTGATCGCCAAGGCCTTCCGTGCCGAATATCCGAATATCCAGATCGAGGTCGAGCGTTCGGGATCGGAGCGCGTGTTCCAGCGGATCAACCAGGAATACCAGTCGGGCATCAAGAACGTCGACGTCGTCAACTCGTCCGATGCGTCGCATTTCATCTGTCTGGAAGCAGCAGAAGTGGCTCGCGCCGCACACCCCGCCCGACGTGCAGCGCTACGCGGCGCAGTTCAAGGATCCGGAAGGCTACTACGCGGTGTGGCGCGCGACGCTGTCCGTGATGGGCTACAACACCAACCTGGTGCCGGCAAAGGACGCGCCGACGGGCTATCTCGACCTGCTCGATCCGAAATGGAAGGGCAAGCTCGTCAAATCGCATCCGGGCTACAGCGGCACCAGCCTCACCGGCACCTACGCGATCGTCAAGGCGCTTGGCTGGGACTATCTCGAGAAGCTGTCCAAGCAAGGGGTGCAGCAACTGCAGTCGACGACCGCGACGCCGAAGAGCATCGCCAGCGGCGAACGGGCGGTGATGGTCGACGGCAACGAATACAACATGTTCATCGAGATCGATGCCAAGAGCCCGGTGGCGATCATCTACCCGAAGGAAGGCACGCCGTTCGTCACTTCGCCGACGGCGATCTTTGCCGACGCGCCGCATCCCAATGCCGCGCGCGTTCTGCAGAACTTTCTACACCGCCAAGATCCAGCAACTGGCGGTCAACGAGGGCGGCACGCGTTCGCTCCATCCCGATGTCAAGGATCCGCCCGGGCGAACGCCGCTGACGCAGATCAAGATGCTGCCCGACGATCCGGCGGCCATGCTGCCGCAGGTGGCGGACATCAAGAAGCGCTACACGGCGCTGTTCGGCAACTGACCGCCGCAGCCGACGGCGGCAACCGGAAGCGGATCGCCATGCGCGAGCCCAGTGCGCGACACGGTCGCGGTTCGATCGACTGGACCGCGCCGTTCTCGATCGTCGCTGGTGCTGCTGCTCGCGGCACTGGTGCTGCTGCCGATGTTCCGGCTGCTGATGACGAGCCTCACCGGCGACGCCCGGCAGCTTCACGCTGGAGCACTATCGCCAGCTCTTCGTCGACCCGGCGTTCGTGAAGACCGCTGCTGACCACGCTGTGGACGTCCGCGGCGGTCGGCGTGCTGTGCGTCCTCGCCGCCGCGCCGATGGCGCTGGCTCGTGTCGCGCACCGACCTGCCGGGCAAGCGCCTGCTGCGCGCGCTGATCCTGGCGTCGTTCGTGACGCCGCCATTTCTCGGCGCCTTCGCCTGGGTGCTGCTGGGCGGCCCGAACGCCGGGCTGATCAACCAGTGGTATTACGCGCTGTTCGGACTGAAGCCGTTCGAAGCCACGCCGCTGATCAACATTTTTCCGCTGGCGGCATGGTGTTCGTCATGGCCTTGTACACGTTTCCCTACGTGTTCACCTTCGTCGCCAACAGCCTCGATGTCGATTCCCAGCGAGCTCGAGGAGGCCTCCGCGATTCTCGGCGCGCCGGCGTGGCGCACGGCGCTCGATATCACGCTGCCGCTGGTCGTGCCGGCGCTGCTGGCGGGGTTTCTGATCGCCTTTCTGCAGTCGATGACGCTGTTCGGGACGCCCGCGATCCTGGCGCTGCCGGCCGGCATCGATACGATGACCACCAAGATCTGGAGCCTGTTCCAGTTTCCGCCGCAGCTCGGATTGGCCGCGGCCGTGTCGTTGCCGCTGCTGCTCATCACCGTCGCGCTGCTGCGGGCGCAGTCCGCGATCATGGGCCGGCGCGGTTACTCGGTGATCGGCGGCAAGAGCACCGGCACACGCCTGATTCGCCTCGGCGCATGGACGATCCCGGCGCTGGCGTTGTTTGCGTTCGTGCTCGGCTGCATCGATCGTGCTGCCGTATGGCGTGCTGGTGCGCACGGCGTTCGTGAAGAACTGGTCCGGTCCCGTTGCCGGCAATCTGTCGCTCGAACACTGGCGTTTCGTGTTCTTCGAATTCAGCCAGACGAGGCTCGCGTTCGAGAACACGTTTCGTGCTCGGGATCGCGGCGGCGACCGCCGGGCACGGTGCTGGTGACGATCGTGGGCTATCTGAGCCTGCGCAAGCTCGTCTGGGGACATCGCTATCTCGGTTTTCTGGCCACGGCGCCGGTCGCCATTCCCGGCATCGTGCTCGCCGTCGGCCTCTTTCTGAGCCTACACGCAACCGCCGTTCGTTCTGTACGGAACGCTGTCGATCATCTTCCTCGCCTATCTGACGAAGGAGCTTCCGGTCGGCTACCAGCAGATCGGCGCATCGCTCAAGGCGGTGCATCCCGGAACTCGGAGGACGCGAGCCGCATTTTTGGCGCCACGCGGCTGCGCGCTGCTGTTCGACATCACGACGCCGCTGATCACGCAACGGCGTGATCGCCACCTGGATCTTCATCTTCATCGGCTCGATTCGCGAGCTTTCCGCCACGATTCTGCTGTTCACCGCGCGCACCAAGACGATTTCGGTCACCATGTTCGATCTGCGCGAGAGCAACGACTGGGGACCGATCGCGGTGCTTTCCATTACCATGCTGCTGATCACCTTCGCGATGATCCTGCTGATCAACCACTTTACCGATCGGAGGTCGACATGACCGGCACCGAAACCCGCAGGCTTGCCTGTGCTGGGCCTGATGCTCGGCGACTGCACCGGCATCGGTCCCGAGCAATGTGCGCGCGTGCTCGCGGATCGACGCCTGGCGGACGCCGCGCGCCTGCTGGTCGTCGGCGACGCGCGGGTGCTGCGAACAGGGCGCCCGCGATGCCGGCGTCAGCGTGCGCGTGGCGGAGCTATGCGGCACCCGAGGACGTCGACTGGTCGCGACCCGAAATTCCGATCATCGACCTTGGCAATCTCGACCCGTCCAGCGTGCCTCGCGGCGCGGTATCGGCGGAATCGGGGCGCATCAGCGGCGAGACGCTTCGCCACATGATCGATCTTGCCCTGCGACGAACGGATCGACGGCATCACGTTCGCGCCGCTCAACAAGGCCGCCCTCCACGCCGGCGGCTGGCGCTTCAACGACGAGCATCAGTTGTTCGCGCATCTCACCCGGCACCAGGGATTCTTCGGCGAGATGAACGTTCTCGACAATCTGTGGATGTCGCGCGTGACCTCGCACGTGTCGCTGCGGACGGCGCTCGACCAGATCACGCCGGAGCGCATCGATGCAGGCCATCACGCTCGCGGATCGCACCATGCGCGGCGCCGGCTTCGACGCGCCGCGCATCGCCGTCGCCGCGCTCAACCCGCATGGCGGGGAGAACGGCCTCTTCGGGCGCGAGGAAATCGAGATCATCGCGCCGGCGGTCGCGCGGGCGGCCGAGCGCGGCGTCCGCGTGCCGAGGACCCTTTCCTTCGGACACCGTGTTCCTCAAGGCCTTTGCCGGCGACTACGACGGCGTCCTGACGATGTATCACGACCAGGGACAGATCGCCACCAAGCTCAAGGGCTTCAATCGCGGCGTCACTGTGACCGGCGGACTTGCGGACGGTGTTCACGACTCCCGCGCACGGCACCGCGTTCGACATCGTCGGCAAGGGCTGTCGCGACGACCGGCGCGCTGGAGCAGGCAGTCCGGCTTGTGCGCGCGTCTGGCGTCCGGTCGCAAGAACAAGGCGACTCCTCGCCCACGCGGCCGCTGCCGCATCACTCTCCTAAGCAGAGGACGACCTTCCATGCCCGTCTCGCCAGCCGCGGCCGCCGCTTCCCACGACGCGTCCCTTACCGACTACGTTGCCGGCTTCGTCGTCGCCACGCGCGGACAGGACATCCCGGCCGACGTGGCCCACCTCGGCAAGCGCTCGGTGCTCGACGGCATCGGCCTCGGCACTCGCCGGCGCCGCGTCGCAAACCGGCGAGCATCACGCGGCGCTACCTCGCCGCGCTGGGCATCGCAACGCGAGCGCGGCAGCACCGTGATCGGCAGCGATATGCGCCTGCCCGCCCGCTTCGCGGCGTTCGCCAACGGAATTTCCATCCACGCCGACGACTACGACGACACTCAGCTCGCCGTCGCCAAGGATCGCGTCTACGGCCTGCTCACCCATCCGACGGCGCCGGCGCTGCCGCCGGTGCTGGCGCTCGCCGAGAGGGACAGCAAGAGCGGCCGTGACCTGATGACCGCGTATCAGGTCGGCGTCGAGGTCGAATGCAAAGTGGCCGAGGCGATCATGCCGCGCCACTATCAGCACGGCTTCCACAGCACCGCGACCTGCGGTGCGATCGGCGCGCCGCGGCAGCGCCGCGAAGCTGCTCGGGCTCGATCGCGAAACCACGCGTCGCGCGTTGAGCCTGGGGGCCACGCAGGCCGCCGGATTGCGCGAAAACTTCGGCACCATGACCAAGCCTTTCATGCGGGACGCGCCGCCGAAAGCGGAGTGGTCGCGGCCGAGCTGGCGGCGCTCGGCTTCACTGCGTCGCTCGAACGGGCTGGAGGCCGACCGCGGGTTCTTCCGCGCCGCGGGCGGCGGCTACAGCGCCGACATGATCGACGGCAAGCTCGGCAACCCGTGGACCTTCGCTTTTCCCGGCGTCTCGATCAAGCCGCATCCCAGCGGGTCGCTCACGCATCCGGGCATGAGCGGTCATGCTGGACCTCATCCATCGTCACGATCTCCGCCCTGAGCGGGTCAAACGTGTCGCGGTCGGCACCAATCACAACATGCCGAATGCACTCATCCACCATCGCCCCCGCAACGAGTTGCAGGCGAAGTTCAGCATGGAATTCTGCATGGCGATCCTGCTCATCGAGCGCAAGGCCGGTCTCGAGCAGTTCACCGACGACGTGGTCAACCGACCCGACGTGCAGGCGCTGTTGCAGCGGGTGGACTTCGGCGTCAGCGCCGAAGCCGAGGCGGCCGGCTTCGACAAGATGACGACGATCATCGAAGTCGAGCTCGACGACGGCACCGTCGTCAAAGGCGCCGCGGACTTCGGCAAGGGCAGCCCCGCAAATCCGATGAGCGACGACGAGCTCAAGGAGAAGTTCCGGCAATGCGCGGCCTGGGGCGGCCTCGACGGCGCGCAGACGAAAACGGTGATCGATCTCGTCGTGGCGCATCGAAACGCTCGAGGACGTGGGCGAGCTTACGCGGCACCTGCGCATCAAGCGTAACGAGTGAGCGTGGATAGGAAAGTCGGCGATGCGGCGTGGGCGCATCGCCGGCAGTAGTCACAAGCCACAAGAGCGAGCGCCATGTTCGAGGGCTTCACGCAGACGCGGATCGACACCTCCGGTGCGCGGATCAACCTGCGCCACGGCGGATCCGGGCCGCCCCTCCTGCTGCTGCACGGCAATCCGCTGACGCATGTGATGTGGCACAAGATCGCGCCGCGGCTCGCGCGAGCATTTCACGGTCGTCGCATCGGACCTGCGAGGCTACGGCGACAGTTCCAAACCGGACGGCGGCGAAGACCACATCGGCTACTCGTTCCGCGCGATGGCGCAGGACCAGGTCGGAGGTGATGACGGCGCTCGGCTTCGATTCATTTCACGTATGCGGCCACGACCGCGGCGGAAGGGTCGCGCACCGCATGGCGCTGGATCATCCGCGCAGGGTGAAGAAAGTCGCGTTCCTCGACATCGTGCCGACGCATCACATGCTGAACAACATCAAGAAGCAATGGGCGGTCGATTCCTACCACTGGTTTTTCATGGCGCAGCCCTACGACTATCCCGAGCAGATGCTGATTGCCTACGGCCTCGAGCGCTACATCCGGAAAAAGCTGGACAAGAAGGGCGTCGGCATGAGCGCGTTCACTGCCGAGGCGCTGGCCGAGTACATTCGCTGCTGCACGCCGGAAAACATTCACGCGGTTTGCGAAGATTATCGCGCGGCGGTCGGCATCGATCTCGTCCACGATGAAGCCGACCTGGAGACCAAGCTGTCCATCCCGATGCTCGTCCTCTGGGGCGAGCGCAGCCACGTCAATCGCAGCTACCGGCCGATCGAGGCCTGGCTCGAGCGCGCGGTCGACGTCCGCGGGAGCATGCTCCCTGCGGGCACTACCCCGCGGAAGAGGTGCCCGATGAAACGTATGCCGAGCTTAGTGCCTTTTTCTTAGTTAATGCCCCGGGGTGAGCCTCCAGCATCTTGAGTAAATGTCCGAGGTGAGCGTTCAGCTGCTGGATCTCGGCAATCGACGTCGTGAGAGCTGTGCTTCAGCGCTCGAGATACGCTTCCAGCGCTCCCGGCACGTGCGATGACGCCGGGTTCTTCAATGCATGGAGGGCGAGCCGCAGATCTGCTTCGCCACCTTGCAAGGCCAGCAGAATTCGCGCGACTTCCTCAGGCTCCGGGACCTGCCCGTCGCTGTACGGCGGGGACGACTACGTTCGCCTGGAGGTCCCCGAGCGCCGAATCGAGCTTATCGAGACGAGAAGCCGTTGTCGCCGTCGTTCGCCATTGAGGTACAACGCAACGGCCTGCAAGTCCAAGTCCTCGAACTGACTCGCTTTGGTAGCCGCCTCGCGCACCTTCTGCACCGCCGGCACCAGCAGGCCAATCAGGACCGCGATGATCGCGATCACCACGAGCAACTCGATCAGGGTAAATCCGCGCGGGCGAACCGCCGTTCTGACTGTCATGGTGTATCTCCTGCTTCGCGGTTGAAGAGACAGCAAGCGTATCCCTCGTCCTCGCGTGTCGTCAACCTCCGTCCGCGATGGTTCCGACCTTGCGACCAAGCTGTGCTTCCTCTTGCAGAATTATTTGGCGCGTCGAAATTGTCGGGCTGTTTTACACTTCAGACGAGATCGCTGCGGTCCAAGGACATAACGGTCTGAATAGAAATATTAAAATCTTCTAGTATCTTTCTCTGCTTTCAAGATTCTTTTATAACACTTTGACATCCTGAGCAGGGAGCTCGTAAATGATGCTGGCGCCGCCGGGCGCGCCGATGAGTCGTAAATCCCCATGCCCGGCCCCTGATAGCGGAACCGTACCCGATTGCGGCTTCACTACGGTCGCGCGGACGAAGCCAGCAGCTCCTCGAGATATTGCTTCCACACCGCCGCAACGGTGTGCGTGCCGTGGCCGCGCGTCTCCGGACTCAAGGGCAGGACGATCGCCTTCCCGTTCGGGACGCGTTTGATCTCGCGCTCCAGAATGCCAAGTTCTGGCGGGTTGATGAGATCGTCGGCGGAATTGACTGCCATCAGCGGCGCGCGGATTTTTTCCAGGTCGGGACCCGGGTCGTAGTCGCGCGAGGCCTCGAACTGATACAGCGTGTCGTTCGCATCACTCGTCTTCATCAACGATTCGACGGCCGAGTCCAACGCCGCATCGCTCTTCGCGAGCGTCGGCATCTGTTGCTGGCGCAGCGGCGGATTGCTGGACATGAAATGCAGCATTTCGGACGCCGTACGGAGGCTCGGCGGCTGCGAGGCGTAGTCGCCACCGCGCCAATCCGGATCGGCGCGTATGGCGTCGATGATGACGCGGCGCCAGACGCGGTTGCGCCCGGAAATTTGCGTGGGCAGACTCGCAAGCGGCATCAGCGCGTCCATGAATCCGGGATAGCGCTCGCCCCATAGCCACGAGTGCATGCCGCCCATCGAGGTTCCCATGACCAGGCGCAAGTGATTGACACCCAGACCGTCGGTGACCAGCCGGTACTGCGCCTCGACCATGTCGATGTAGCCGTAACGGGAAATGCGGCGTGCAGGCCGTCGCTCGGCTTGCTCGACTGCCCGTGCCCGATGCCGTCAGGCAGAATGATGAAATAGCGCCGCGCATCGAGCAGTTGGCCGTCGCCGAACAGCGCGCCCGCGAATTCGGGCCGAATGAACTGCGCGCCGCTTCCACCCGTTCCATGCAGGATCAGGACCGCGTTACGCACAACCCCTTGCGCGTCGCGCTGCGGCGTCCCGAGCGTGCGGTAATGAAGGCGCAGTTCCGGCAACTTCTCGCCCGACGCAAAGCGGAAATTCTGGACGACGAAATCGCCTTGCGCCGGTGCGGGATACTCTGCCGCGTCGACGCCCGCAAGTACGAACCACGTGACGCAAAGAGAAAAGATTCGGAACATGGCAGCGGCTCCCGTTTAAAACGACGTGAACAGGCTTAGCACGGCACCGTTTCGCCTTCTTGTATCGGCCACCGGATAAGCCGCGTTCTCAGAACTGCTCCCTACCCAATTCAGCTGGACACTGAATTGATCGAAATCGACTCCCACGCCGACCCTGGCATCGAACACGTGATGGACGGCCCGGCCCGTGTAAGCATTTTCGCTGCTGTTGCGCAAGACGCCGGCGTGAGCCAGCAGGCGAACACGATCCAGCAGCGGTTGCGCGACGTTTACTTCGCCGTAAATTGCATCCGAGTCGTGCACAAAGTAACGCGGCGCGTAATACAGCCTTCCGCTGAGATTCTGGTATGCGATGCCCCAGTACACTTCCTGGTAGCTATAGCCACCTGCGCCGGTAAAGGCGGAATAATCCGCGCCAACTTCCGAGCTCAGTCCGGAAGGCAAGCGCCAGACATACCCGAGGAAAGCGATGGTCTGCAACTCTCGGCTCGACGGGTAGGCAAACTCAACGTTCGATGCAAACGCACCGGCGTACCAGCCCCGGGCATCATCGTAAACAACGCCGAGCTGGGCGGCCGGTCTGTTGTGACTCAGCGAAACACCGCGAAACCTGTAGTCCGAGACCAAGGTCAAGCTGCCCGAGACCTGGGCGGAAACGTTGGCGGCAACTAACGCGAACCAAAGAGCGACGGCGTGGCGGAACACCCTGCCCTCAGGGGGCATAGGCAACATGGTGTCACTCGCCACTGCACACGCACAGGCGCAAGTTCCAGCTATTCTCGCGACGGCCGCGCAGGCATCGACAATGACGCGATGGCTGTCGCCCGCCAGCGACGGAATCGCCTGAGCTGCCAGCGCCTCCCGGATCTGCTGCGGCCGCAGGTTGGGAGCGAGCTCCGCAACAGCGCCACGAGGCCGGTCAGATGCGCTGCCGCATACGATGAACCGGCAACAAAGCCCCACTTGCGACCCACTATCGTTGTTGGAATGTCTCGCCCGGGACCCAGCAGGACGCCTACGCCCACATCGTGCGCGTCATCGCTTGCCACGGCAAGCACACCGCGGTGCGAGGCGGGAAAACCGCCATCGCGAACTGCCGGGTCGGCGGCGGCGACAACCGTAATGCCGCGCGCCATTGCAGCGTCGAGCAGGCGTTCCAGAAGTCGGTCGCGCGGCCCGCCGAGACTCAAGTTGACCACCTGCGCATTCTCGTCGAGAGCGAACTGCAGCGCCTTCGCCAGCGTAAAGCTGCTGCAAATAGCCGCATCGGCGCGCCCGCGGGCTCTTGCCAACAGGCTCGCAGTGCCATCAATTTCGCCTCCGGCGCTATTCCAGCGATGCCCAGGCCATCGTCTGCTCGGGCGGCGATGATTCCGGCGACCGCGGTCCCGTGCGCTTCCGCGACGTCTTTTTGTCCGTCGACGAAATTTCGCGCCACGGCCACCCGGCCGGCAAGATCAGGATGGTCGAGCTCTACTCCGGTATCGAGCTGCGCCACCCGCACGTGCCGGCCCGTGGTGATCTTGTGAAGCTCGGCCAGATGCCAGAGTTTGGCACTGGGTTGCAGCGGATAAAGCGGATCGTTGTGGGCGAGCACATGGAACAAGTTCATGGACTGCGCCGACTCCACCCGCGGGTCAAGCGACAACTGTTCCACCAGTCGCGGCAGGGACGCATTGCTGGCCGCCTGCATGACGAAGCAATCGACGCCAAGGGCCGGCATCGGCCAGTCATTGGTGATCGTCAGGCTATATTGGCTTGCGATCGCTTCGGCAATCCGTCGCCGGGCGCTGCCTCCGACGCGCGCGTCATAGCTGCCGCCATAGTCCACATCGGGACGAAAGTGCGGCGGCGCCAAGTCGCAACATGACCAGGACTTGCCGCTCGGTGGAACCATCGTCGACCGGCGCGCCGGTGACGCGATCCAGCCGCGCACACGCCACCGCGCACAGGGACAGCAAGAGCAGGAGGGATGTGCGCGCCGTCGTCAATGCGTTTCTCAGCGATCGAGCTGTTCGACCAACACCACGGCGGGCTCCGCGCGCAAGGCTTGCGCTGCCTCGACCCGTCGTTCCGCCGCGACCGTGAGTACGTAGGCGTTCGTCTCGGTCGGCCCGTCCGCGACTCGGACTCCGGCCTTGCGCAGTATCCGCCGGAGATCAGACTCGGTTGTGGTCGGATCGAAGACAACGACGAGGCTACCGGTCGTGGGCGCGGCAGCGTTCCGCGCACCGAGGGTCCGGTACAGGGTGGGGCCATCGGTGGCCGGCACCAGCGCGGCGCCCAGTGCGACGATCAGCTGCCAGTTGCGCCGCCATGGCCCATCGCGACCAGGACGGGGCCCGTTTCCAGAGCCTGGGCAGCGACGCTCCCTTGCCTCGCCGCGCGCGCGGCTCGTCAAGCTGGCGGCGCAGATTGCGGAAAACAGTGGAGGCGCCCGGCGTTGCTTCTCCATCTACGCACGCTGCGCGAAGCTCTGCGCAGCCACTGGACCTCGCGCTGGCAACGCGCGCACGCGCTGAGATGCTGCTGGACAAATGCCAGCTCGTCCTTCTCCAATGTCCCGTTCACGTACCACGGCAGCAGCACATCGGCCACTTTGTGTGCCGCGGGATCGAATGGTAGTACGCGTGCGCTCATGCTTCTTCCTCCCCGCGGTCGGCCAGCAAAGCCCTGAGTTGTCGCCGCGCGTGAAACGTGCCTCGTCTTCACGGTATCCAGCCGGACAGCCGGTAACGGCTGCGATTTCCCGGTACGCATGAATACCAGTGTAAACCGATCCGGCGGCAAGATATTCCGCGCAAGCCTGGAAAGTTCCCCCTGTCCGCGGTCAAATCGACGCCGCGTAAGGTCGTCGCCAGCGCGCTCTGGGGGTCAAGGCCACTACACAATGCGGACCTGCGCGCCTACAATGGTTGGAGTGGTTATCGGACACCGTTGATGGGTACTCGTCTGCTGCGGGCATCGCTACCCGCACTTCTCGCCGGCACGTTTGGGCTGCAGCTTGCTCACGCGGATATCTATACGTGGGTCGATGGGTCCGGATCGATCAACGTCAGCAATGGTGGCTCCGCCCGAGGGGTTCGCGTCACCAGCATCATGCACGCGAGCCCGCCCGCAGCCGTGGCACGCGCCGATGCTGCCCGCGAAGCTGCGCGCCAGGCCGAGGTAGAGGCTCTTGCACAGGCGCGTCCGCGAGCTCGAGGACGACGTCGAGTTGGCGAGGCGCCAAGCGCCCCGCCGGTGGATTACCGAGCCATACCGCCGCCGCCGCCGGTGATTCAGTATTTCGTGGTATCCCCACCGGCGCAGTACGCACCCAATCCGGCAGTGCCCGCGAATAACGGCTGGAATAACGGCTGCGATCCCGCGTGGACCGACTGCGGGCTCTGGGGATACTTCTGGCTTCTATCCGACGAGTGTTATCGTGCTGCGGGCGCCGAACTTCGGCACCTCCATCCCGGCCGCGGCGGGCACCGACCTCCTATGCAGCCGCAGGTGCGCGCACCGGGAACCTCTCGCCGGGGCTAGGACGCCGATCGGTGTCGCCGCGTATCGTAGATCACATTACTGTGGCGAAAGATTCAGCGCCTTGGCGAGCTTGCCCATCGCTTCGTACTCCTTGTCGATGTATTGACGCAGCGCCGCTCCTTTGCGGATCAGGAGCTGCTCGCCGGCGTCATCGAGGAACTTGCGCGTAGCCGGCGCGCTCGCGGCCTTTTCGAATCCGGCCTCCAGCTCGGCGATCTTCGCCGGCGGCGTGCCCTTGGGCGCGAGCACTCCGCGCCAGAGGATCAACTCCTCGTCGGGAATGCCGAGATTCGCGCAAGCCCGATGCCGACGGCAGCGCGGCGATCTTGTCCGCGGAACTGAGCAGGACGCACTTCGCCCGGCCCGCCTGGGCGTGCTGCAGCACCGGCGGCACCGATCCATCGTAAATGTCGATGTGTTTGCCGAGGAAGGCTGTCAGCGTTTCGCCCGCGCCCTTGAACGGTATGTCGCGCGCCTTGACCTTCATCGCGCGAAAGATGCGCTCGGCGGCGAGCTGGCCCGGGCCGCCGGCGCCGTCGTTGCCGTAGGTGTATTTGTCCGGATTCTTGCGCAGCTCCTCGATGAAGCTCTTGCCGTCGGTCGCCGGAAAATCGGGATGCACGCAGAACACGTACGGCGCGCTGGTGAGCTGGATCACGGGTATGTAGTCGTTCGGCGTGTACTGCACCTTCATCGTGTGCGGCGACACCGTCACCGGGCCGAGCCAGACGGCGGCGAGCGTCTGCCCGTCGGGCGGCGAATGCACCATCTGCGCGACGCCGATCGTTCCGCCGGCGCCGGGAACGTTGACGGCGACGATCGTATCCTTGATGAACGGCGTCGCCTCCTTGGCAAGCACGCGGAAGAACCCGTCCGTGCCGCCGCCCGGCGCGGTGGGGATGATGAGCTTGATCGGCTCCGCGAGCGCGATCGATGTTGCGCCCAGCAACAGCGCGGCGACGATAGTGGGAACAACTTTCATGGCGACGTCTCCTCCGTTTTGCGTTGATTGATTCGCGTCGGCAACGCCCGGTCGAAGCCGAGCAAGCTTGCCGGCGTATCGGACGAGGATGATGCGCCGTGTCGCTTCGTCGGGAACCCAGTCGGCGCAGCCAGTCGACGCAATCGCGATACGTGACCTCGTCCTCGTGCGACACGAACGGCCAATCGCTCGCCCAGACGAGCTGCTGCGGACCGCCCGCGTCGAGCAGCGCGTCGACGTAGCGCTGCACATCGGCGCCGCCCTGCCGATAGGGCGCGGAGAGCTTGACCCAGGTGTCGCCGGCACGCACGCCGTCGAGCGACTGCCGTGAAACCGGCGCACGCGACGCCTCGCGCGGGATCGGGACTGCCGAAATGATCGACCACGACTTTGGCGCCGCTTTCGCGGATCGCCGGCAGTATCTTCGCGAGCAACGGCCCTTCCAGATAGATCTCGACGTGCCAGTCGAGGCCGCGCACGTTCGCGAACAGTTGCCGGTAATCCGCGGCAGCAGACGTCGGGCAGCGCGGAGCGCCGGATCCAGTTGAGCCGAATGCCGACCGCGCCGCGATGGCCCATTGCCGCGAGCGCCGCGCGGTCGATGTCGGGATCGACGATGACGGTGCCGCGCAGCCGCCCGCCCGCGCGGTCCAGCGCTTCCAGCAGCAAGCGGTTGTCGGTGCCGTAGAAGCTCGGCGCGGTGAGCACGCCATGCGAGATGCCGTGCGTGTCGAGCAACGCTCAGGTAATCCTCGACGGTGCAATCGCGCTTCGGCGCCGAGTGCCGGTCCGGCGCGAGTGGCGCGTCGCGCCGCATGACGTGCGCGTGGCAATCGACCGCAACCACGTAGGCTGCCGCGGGCCTGCTCCTCGCCAGACCTGCTTCATGCGATGTCACGTCGTTTTCCACTTCATAACGAGCCGCCGCCGCTCACGCTGTCTGCTTCTTCTCCGCGGCCTTGACCGCGCCCGGCATGATCGCCGCCTCGCGCGCTAGCCCGTACTTGGCCTCGAGCTGCTCGGGCGTGAGGAAGCGTTGCTCCATGTCCTCGATATCCGCCATGCCCATGATGTCGTGTAGCTCCTCGAAGGAGACCAGCGCATCGGGGCGATCGACGACCTTGCCGCTGTCGAGCGATTGCTGCAGAAGCTCGAGGCCGCGCTTCATGCCCATCAGCGCGCAGGCGGTGAGCAGGCGCGGATAGATGACGACGGCCACGCCGAGATCCTGCAGTTGCTTGGCGGACAGCAGCGGCGTCGTCGACCGCTGCCGGATGCCGAAGCCCATGTTCACCGACAGCGGCTTATGCACGTTCCTGGCGATCGTGCCGATGTCGTCGGCCGACATCGCGGCGTCGGCGAAGAGCAGGTCCGCGCCCGCTTCGGCGTAGAGGTTCAGGCGGCGGATCGCTTCCGGCGACGCCGTGCGTGGCCAGCACGTCGGTGCGCGATTTGATGACGAAATCGGGATCGACGCGCGCTTCGGCGGCGGCGCGTATCTTCTGCACCATCTCTTCCGCCGAAATGACTTCCTTGCCTTTCAGGTGCCCGCAGCGCTTGGGCCACACCTGATCCTCGAGCATCAGCCCGGCGACGCCCGCGCGCTCGAAGGCGCGCACGGTGTGATACGCGTTGAGCGCGTTGCCGTAGCCGGTGTCGCCGTCGGCGAGCAGCAGCAGATCCGAGCATGCGGCGATCGCGCGCGCGGCCGCGACGTTATCTTCGAGCCCCATCAGCCCGACGTCCGGCTGGCCGAGGCGCGATCTCGCTCACGCCGCTGCCGGTGATGAACGCGGCGGTGTAGCCGAGCTTGCTGACGAGCCGAGTACTGAAGCCGTCGAATACGCCGGGGAGAACAAGAATCTCCGGCGCTTCGATCAGCGCGCGCAGGCGCTTCGCCTGACTTGCTGTGGGCGTTGGCTTGGTCATCCGAATCCTCCTTGGCTGCTTATTCCATTCCGCCTCGCCGCAACGCAGCCTTGCCGGCCGGCGTCGCCATCTGATTGAGCACCGCCTTGACCGCCTCGGGTGACATTGCGCCGGTCATCATCGCCGCTTCATAGCTGGTGTAGTTCTGTACGTCAGCCGGCAGCGGGCCGACGAGCTTCACGCCTTTGGTCTCGTACGCTTTGATCTCGGTGATCGCGCCGAAACCGGATTTCGTTTCCTTGCCCTTGCCCACATGCTCCATCACCGCTGCGCCGCCGGGATAGCGAGTGGTCTTCGCCTTGATCTGCTCGAGGATGCCTATTTTCTCGAACAACTTGTCGAGATAGATCCCGCTGGACGCGGTGTTGTAGACCACCGAGTCCGCAGCCAGCAGCGAGCGTTTCAATGCATCGACCGAAGCGATGTCGGGCACCGACGCGCCGTTGCGCACGACGATGCCGGCGCCGACGCGCCCGACCATAACGCGAGTATCGGCGGCAAGCTTGCCATCCTTCGCGGCCTGGGTGATCGCGTCTGGCGGAGCGATCACGATATCGAATGCCTCGCCCGCCGCTAGACGTTGAACGATCTGCGGCGTCGTAGCGAACTGAGTCCTGAAGTCGTGGCCGGTCTCTCGCTTGACCATCTGCGCGAACGCTTGCAGACCAGGCTCGACAGCCCCCGCGCTCGAGGATCCTGATTTCGGCAGCGAAGCTCGCCGTGGATAGGACGGGCATGATCAACAGGGTCGCAAGAAAACGATTCATGGAGCGGCCTCCGAGTGAATGAAAGTGATCTACTTTTGTCATCGAAGCGTTCTTTATTGCCTTTCGACGACAACGCGCCCCTGGGCGTTAAGGAACACGTGGTAGCGGTTGCCGTCCTTGCACGACGCGACATGATCATTGTCGCCTCGTGTCGTGACGCTGACGACTTCGCCGCAGGGCAATCCTTGCAAGGCGATCACGGTGAACAGATCCTTCTTCACCGCCGCGTCGTCGGCGGCGAGCGTGAGACGCAGCCAAGCATGCCGCCGTCAAGAACGCGATCGAATGACGCATCACACGTTTATTCATGGTGTCTCCTGCTTTCGAATCAGATGGTCGCAAACTTCGCCGGGTCCGAAAGAATGCCCCAGATCGCTTCGCGCGAGGCGACGATCGCGGATGCCAGCGACGGGTCGCTGTCCTGCAATAAGGAGAGCACCTTGAGCACCAGCCGATCGTATAGTGGCCGCAGCTCGGCCAGGGTAGTCTTGAGCTTCCCTGGTAGTAAGCCCGGAATTGATCGAGCAGGTCGTCGACCTGGTTTTTGAGCGCGATCTTGGTCAGCACGCCGATGGCATCGGTGTCCTTGAGGCGCTGCTCCAGGGATGTCAGGTCGAGCGTCGGTGATGCCTTCTTCGCGACGGCCGGAGTGGTCGTTTCTTTTTCGCTGGCTGCGCGACCGGCGCTTTGGCGGCGGCGCGAAGCTGTGGCCGCGGGAAACAGGCTTGACGGCGCTCTGGCTTGCGGTCGCCGGCGGCGTGACGGGAGCGCTTGCCGACTTGCGTGCCGCGGCGCTACTCGGTGTTGCAATGGCCGGCGTCGACGGGCTCGGTGGCGGTGCCGGCGAAGGCGCAGGCGCGACGGCCTCGGCCGCGCTTGGCGGCTGCGCGCCCGGCGGCTTGACGGCCAGGCAACCTGAAATCAGCACGGTCAAGGCGAGTCCGATAATCGATGCGACACGCATGGCTTGTCCCCGTCCGGGAGTCGATCCGATCCTATTGTATTAGGTTCGATACGCCTCGGCTCCGCGCAGTTGCGAAAGGCCGCGACACGCCGCAAGATGTGCTTCGATCAGGCTGTACGCACGACCGTCCGCAGCTCATGACCGGCACGAAATCCGGGATGCCCTCCAAGCAACGTTCCAATGCGCCAACGCTGCCGAGCGGCACGGTGACGTTTCTGTTCACTGACATCGAAGGCAGCACCCGGCTGTGGGAAACGCAGCGCGAGGCGATGACGGACTGCGCTGGCGCGGCACGACGCGCTGCTGCGTCAATGCATCGAAGCGCACGGTGGGCACGTGGTGAAGACCCTGGGCGATGGGTTGTACGCCGTGTTCGACACCGCGTCGAAGGCCCTGAATGCCGCGCTCGCCGCCCAGCAGGCCCTGCTCGCCGAATCGTGGTCCGAGCACGCGCGGCTTCGGGTCCGCATGGCACTGCACACGGGCACGGCCGAACTCCGCGAGGGCGACTACTACGGGCCTACGCTCAATCGCGTCGCGCGCCTCATGGCCATCGGACACGGCGGCCAGACGCCTGCTGTCCGCCGCAACTCTACGATCTGTGTTGCGATCGTGTTGCCCCCGGCGTCTCGCTCGAGCCGCTCGGAGAGTCAGCCTGAAGGATCTCGCGCGATCCGGAGACAGTCTTCCAGCTCTGCCATCCCGATCTGCCGCAGGCGTTTCCTCCGCTGAAGACGCTGCTTGCGCCGATGGACGCGGACACGCCATCGATCGCCGTGCTGCCGCTTCGTCAACATGAGCCGCGACGAGGAGAACGAGTACTTCGCCGACGGTCTCGCGGAGGAGCTGCTCAACGTGCTCTCGAAGATCCGCGGGTTGCGAGTGGCATCGCGCACCTCGGCATTCAGCTTCAAGGGCGCCAAGGTCGACATCCCGACAGTGGCGCAGAAGCTCAACGTCGCGACCATCCTCGAAGGCAGCGTGCGCAAGGTGGGCAAGCGCGTGCGGATCACCGCGCAGCTTATCTGGCGTGGCAACCGACTCGCACCTGTGGTCGCAGACCTATGACCGGGACCTGGAGGACATCTTCGCGGTGCAGGACGACATCGCGCAGTCGGTCGTCCAGGAGTTGCGGGCGACGCTGCTGGGCGAGAAGCCGGATGCCTCGGCCAGCGCAGCGGTGAAGGCGGAGGTGCAGGCCGCGGCGAAGGGACGCGGCGAGAATGCAAAAGCCTATCGCGCTTTATCTGCAGGGACGCTTTGTCGCGGATCGCATCACCCGCGAGGACGTGGCAAAGGGCATCGGGTATTTTCGCGACGCTCTGGAGCTCGATCCCGGCTATGCGCTGGCATGGGCGGAGCTATCGCGTGCGCATCTAAATGAAGCCGGATATTCGTGGGCACCGCTCGACGAGGGATTCGGCAAGGCGCGAATGGCGGCAGAACGCGCGCTCGAGCTCGAGCCGGACCTGGCGGAAGCTTATGTCGCGCTTGGCCTTGTCCAGATGAACTACGACTGGGATTGGCAGAGGGCCGAGCGCGTCGTTCAGGCGTGCGCTGGCGTTTGCTCCAGGGAATGCGGAAGTGCTGCGCGGCGCCGCGGTCCTGGCAGGGACCCTTGGCCGCAACGACGAGGCGGTCGCACTGGCGCGACGCGCCGTGGCGCTCGATCCGCTCAGCATGAGTGCCCACCGGAGTCTGGGTGCGCGCTGCCTTGCCGCGGGTCTTCTCGATGAGGCGGAGGCCGTCGTGAAAAAGGCGATCGGAGTTCAATCCGCAGGGCGGGCTTCTTCGCGCCTGGCTCGGTCGTGTACTCTGGCGCAAGGACAGATCGAGGACGCGCGCGAGGCGTTCGAGAAAGAGGGTGATCGAATACTTTCACCTCCAGGGACTCGCGGTGGTGGCACACGCGCAGGGCCGAGAAACCGAATCGGATAACGCGCTGCGCGAGCTCATCGACAAGCACGCGCACGAGAGCGCCTATCAAGTGGCGGAAGTCTACGCATACCGCGAGGAAGCGGACCTTGCGTTTGTGTGGTTGGAGCGCGCGTATGCGCAGCGCGACCCAGGCCTGAGCTCGATCAAGTCGAACTTGCTGCTGAGAAATCTTCGTGACGATCCGCGCTGGCGGCCGTTTCTTGAAAAGATGCGGCTCGCGACGTAAGGCTATCTCTGGGAATTCATTTGTGGGTCCGAATTCGCTCGTGGGTTCGAATTTATTTGTGGGTCCGAATTCATTTCGGACGCAGTATCAAAACGAGCAGTCCGGGCGAATAAATTCCCACCTACAATGACATAGGGCGTCGGGCCCCATTCATTCGGCTGCCATGTAAGATGTGATTCGATTGGGTTGGCTGGCTGCCGATCATCGGTCCCCCACGACGGGCATGAAATCCGGAATGACCTCCAGGCAACGTTCTACCGTCCCGGCGCTGCCAAGCGGCACGGTGACGTTCCTGTTCACCGGACGTCGAAGGCAGCACCCGGCTCTGGGAGACGCAGCGCGAGGCGATGAGCGAGGCGCTGCCGCGCGCACGACACCCTGCTGCGGCAGTGCATCGAGTCGCGCGGCGGACACATCTTCAAGACCGGCGGCGATGCCTTCTGCGCCGCATTCGCCACCGCGGCGGGTGCGGTCGAGTCCGCGCTTGCCGCGCAGCGTTCGCTCCGCGCCGAGCGGTGGCCGGAGCAGGCTCCGATCCGCGCCCGCATGGCGTTGCATACGGGCGCCGCGGAGATCCGCGACGGCGACTACTTCGGCGCACCGCTCAACCAAGTCGCGCGCCTTGCTTGCCGTCGGCCACGGCGGGCAAACGCTGGTGTCGGAGATCACCCGCGATCTATGCCGCGACCGCCTGCCCGCCGAGACGACGCTGAAATCACTGGGCGAGCATAGCCTCGAAGGACCTCGCCCGCCGGGAAACGGTGTTCCAGCTCTGCCATCCCGACCTGCCGCAGGCGTTTCCTCCGCTGAAGACGCTGCTCGCCCCGATCGACGAAAACGTGCCGTCGATCGCGGTGCTGCCGTTCACGGACCTGAGCGCCGAGAAGGACCAGGAATATTTCACCGATGGCCTCGCCGAGGAATTGCTGAACGTGCTCTCGAAGGTCCGCGGCCTGCGCGTCGCGTCGCGCACGTCGGCATTCAGTTTCAAGCGCAAGGACGTCGACATCCCGACCATCGCGCAGAAGCTCAACGTGGCGACCATCCTCGAAGGCAGCGTGCGCAAGTCGGGCAAGCGCGTGCGGATCACCGCGCAGCTCATTCAGGTGGCGACCGACTCGCACCTGTGGTCGGAGACCTACGATCGGGAGCTGGACGACATCTTCGCGGTGCAGGACGACATCGCGCAATCGGTGGTGAAAGAGCTGCGCTCCGCGCTGCATGGGCGAGAAGCGGGATGCGTCCGCCAGTGCGGCGGTGAAGGCGGAAGTGCAGGCCGCGGCGAAGGTCGCGGGGAGAACGCGGAGGCGTATCGGCTGTACCTGCACGGGCGCTTCTTCGAGGACCGCATTACTCGTGAAGACGCGGCGAAGGCGGTCGGATATTACCGTCAGGCGGTGGAAATGGACCCCGAATACGCGCTGGCGTGGGCTGGGCTATCGCGTGTCTATTCCGACCAGGCCGGATACTCTTGGGACAGCGACATCATCGAGGGCTTCGGCAGGGCGCGAGAGGCGGCGGAACGGGCGCTGCAACTGGAGCCGGATCTCGCGGGAGGGACACGCCGCGCTGGGAGAGATCCGCAGATTGTATGACTGGGATTGGAAGGGCGCGGACGCGTCGTTTCGACGAGCGCTGGAGCTTCACCCGGAGACGCGCGGGCGCTGCGCGAAGCAGGGCTGCTCGCGAGACTTCTCGGCCGGGCCGATGAAGCCTTCGGCGCTGGTCCGGCGCGCTGCCGTGCTCGACCCATTGAGCGGGACTGCCCACCTCGCTTTGGCGCGGTCGTGCTATTTTGCCGATCGCCTGGACGAGGCGGAGGTGGAGGCGAAAAAGGCAATCGAGCTCAATCCGAACGGTGCACTCTCGCACTTCTGGCTCGGATTGACCTACCTGAACCAAGGGCGGCCGGCCGAGGCGATGGAAATGTTCCAGCTCGAACCCCATCCGACCTTCCGCCTGCTCGGGCTGGACGAACCTGCACCTATGCCTGCGGGCGGCCTGCGGAGTCGGAGGCCGCGCTCCAGAGCTGATCGAGAAAGACTCGGCCGGGGCGGCGTACCAGATCGCATTGGGATACGCGTACCGCGGCGAGAAGGAGCTCGCATTCGAATGGCTGGAGCGCGCGTACCTGCAGCGCGATCCCGGTGTCGGGTCGATGAAGCTATCGCCGCCGTTCCGGTTCATGTACAGCGATCCGCGCTGGCAGGCTTTCCTCGAGAAGATGGGGCTCGCGACCTAGCCTATCGATCCGAACTCAAGATGCGGCGCTGCCGATAGTCACGGCTGCCCGCAAGCTTTCGCTTCCGTACGCTCAGGATTTCAATCGTCGAGCAGCGTGCCGAGATACCGCGCGACACGCGGGTCGCGCGCCAGCGCCGGGAAGGTCCGGCGCCGTAGCGATTCCTCCATCGGCGACGAACAGAAACCGCTCGCAGACTTCGCGCAGGATGTCGAGATGGTAGCGCGCGGTCGGATGCAGGCAGACGAAGACCAGGCGGCCCTCGCGCCGCAGCTTGCGGAAGAAGTCGAGCATGAAGCCGATGTAGCCGTCCTGCGTGTTGAACTGCGGCTCGTCGAACAGGTGCACCAGGGGATAGTCGCTGCCGGCGGCGTCGAGCAAGAAGGACGGTATGCGCCGGCGCATCTTCCGCACCTGGTAGGACTGGTGATAGTGAATCGCCAGCCGGTCGCGCTGGCGGTACTTCACGCGGTGGATATCCTGCCCGAGGCAGAGCACGCGTCCCGACGTCGGCACGTTGCTGCCGGTCATCATCTCGAACAGCGTCGTCTTGCCGGCGCCGTTCGGGCCCAGCATGCCGATGATCTCCGGCGTCGGCGAAGCTCATGTCGGCGGCGAGCGAGAACGTCGTTCGGCGGCGGATCAAGCCGCGCCTGTAGCGCTTGTGCAGCTTGTCGAGGACCAGCAGCGGCGGACGCGTCGATCATCAGTAGGTCCTCAGGCTCCGAGCAGCTGCCTGCGCCGCGCCGCGTCGTCGCGAAGCTGCGCCGCCGGCCCCGCGTGCACGATGCGGCCGAGATCGAGCACGTAGACGCGATCGGCGATCGAGAGCGCGAGCTCGGCGTTCTGCTCGACGACGAGCACGCCGATGCCTTCGCGCTTCAGGCGCTCGATCATCGACAGCACGTTGGCGACGATCATCGGCGCCAGGCCCTGGCTGGGTTCGTCGAGCAGCAGCAATCCGGGCGAGCCCAGCAAGGCGCGGGCAATGGCAGCCATCTGCATCTCGCCGCCGGAGAGGTTTTCCGCCTCGCGGTCCATCGAGATATTCCAGCGCCGAAAAGATGCCAGAAGATCTCGCCGAGCGTCCACGCACGATACGGGCTCGTCTTGCGCGCGATCGCGAGGTTGCGTGCGACGGTGAGCGTCGGACAGAGCCGCCGGTCGTCCGGCACCCAGCCGATGCCGGCGCGCGCGATGCGATGCGTCGGCCAGCGCTCGATCGGCGCGCCGGCAAAGCGTATTTCGCCCGAGCGCGCCCGGCTCAAGCCCAGGACGCTGCGCAGCGTCGTCGTCTTGCCCGCGCCGTTGGCGCCGAGGAGCGCGACCACCTCGCCCGCGTCGACGGAGAGCGACACGTCGAACAGCACCTGCGTTTCGCCGTAGAAAGTGTTGATGTGCGCGAGCTCGAGCATCAGCGCAGCTTTCCCAGATTGGAATTGCGCACCCACGGGTTCTCGCGCAGCTCGTCGGGCGTGCCGCGGGCGATCACCTGGCCCCAGTGGATCGCGGCGATGGTGTCCGCCAGCCCGAACAGGAATTCCATGTCGTGCTCGATCGCGACCAGCGTCAGCGTGCCCTTGAAGCTGCGGATCAGGTCGGCGAGCCGCGCGGTGCCTTCGGTGCCGAGCCCGGACGTCGGCTCGTCGAGGCAGAGCACGCCCGGCTCGGCGGCGAGCGCGACGCCGATCTCGAGCGCGCGCCGGTCGCCGTAGGAGAGACTCTTCGCCGCAACGCGCTCCTTGCCGCGCAGGCCCACGCGTTCCAGCACGCGCGCGGCCTTGTCGGTCGCGCCGCTGTCGCCTGCCCGCGCGGCGCAGCATCGCGTAACCGCGCCGGCGCGTCTCCGGCACCGCCAGCGAAACGTTGTCCAGCGCGGTGAAATCGTTGAACAGGTTCAGGAGCTGGAACGATCGCGATACGCCCTTGCGCGCGATGATGCGCGGCGGCAGCCCGGTGATGTCCTCGCCGTCGAGCAGCACCTGTCCGCGCGTCGGGCGGTAGCGGCCGGTGAGAACGTTGAAGCTCGTCGTCTTGCCTGCGCCGTTCGGCCCCATGATGCCGGTGAACGCGCGGTCGGGGAACGTGAGCGAAATGTCCTCCAGCACGACGCGGTCGCCGAAGCGCATCTGCAGCCGCCGTGCTTCGAGCGTGGCCATCTCAGTCTCCCGCCTGCGTCGCGATCGGCGGCGCGGCGCGCGCGCGCCGGCTCTGACACAGGCCGGCGATTCCCTCCGGCTTGAGCAGCACGATCGCCATGAACATGAGCCCGTACCACAGCGGCCACGTCGATGTGAGCGCACCCAGCGCATCGCGCGCGACGAAGAACAGGGCCGCGCCGATCAGCGGCCCCCAGAAGCTCACCAGCCCGCCGCCGATCAGCGTCATCATGACGACGAAGCCGGATGAGTTCAGGCTCATCACGTCGGGGAACGCGCCCAGCTGCGACAGCGCGAAGAGCGCGCCGGCGAGACCGGACAGCCCGCCGAGATCACGAACACCAGCCACTTGTAGAGCCAGACGTTGTAGCCGATGAACGCGGCGCGCGTCTCGTTCTGCCGGATCGCCTGGATCACGCGCCCGAACGGCGAATGCACGATGCGCCAGAGCAGCAACGCCGCCAGGCACGACACGACGAGCACGAAGTAGTAGAGCGAGACGTTGTCGGTGAGAGGAATCGAGAGCGAAGCCGAGCTCGGCGGGCATGCGCTTCAAATTGAGCAGGCCGTCCTCGCCACCCGTGACGCTGTGCCACTTGACGGCGATGAACCAGAGAATCTGCCCGAAGGCGATGGTCATCAGCGCGTAATAGATGCCGCGGCGGTGCGAGATGAACGCGGCCACGAGCGCGCCGCACAACGCCGCGGCGAGCACGGCGCCGCCCAGGTCCAGCCACAGATTCGCGCTGACGAATTTCTGCATGAGGCCGAACGCGTACGCGCCGACGCCGAAGTACGCGCCATGGCCGAACGAGGGCAGCCCGGTGTAGCCGAGCAGCAGATTGAACGACAGCGCGTACAGGCCCCAGACCAGAATCTCGATGCCCAGGTATTGATACAGGCCGACGCGGCCGATCCAGAACGGCAGCGTGACCAGCGCGACTGCGAGCAGCGCGAGCGCGGCGGCCTGCGAGCGGCTCATCAGGCTTCCAGAACGCTCTTCTTGCCGAAGAGCCCGCGCGCGCGGAAGGTCACCACCGCGATCAGCAGCAGGTACATCGACAGCAGCGACCATTCCGACGCATACGCGCCGGTGAGCCCGACCGCGAGCCCGACGAGCACGCTCGCGAGCACCGCGCCCCAGAAGCTGCCCACGCCGCCAAGCACGATGATCAGGAACGCCGGCACGACCGCGTCGACGCCGACGTGCGGCCGGATGCCCCAGATCAGCGCCATCACGACGCCGGCGATCCCGGCGAGGCCCGCACCGAGCGCGAACACGAACAATCTCAAGCCGCGACAGATTGATGCCGAGCGCGCGCACGATCTCGCTATCGTGCGCGCCGGCCTTGATGATCGAGCCGTAGGGCGTGCGCTCGATGAACAGCCACAGCAGCGCGATCATGGTCAGCGCGAATCCGGCGGCGAAGAAGCGGTACTTGCCGTAGATCAGGCCTTCGACGACGAGGCTGCCGGAGATCGCCGGCGGCAGCGGCAGCACGTAGTCGCGCGTGCCCCACACCACGCGGATCAGCTCCTCGATGACCAGCGCCGCGCCGAACGTGAACAGCAGTCCGATAGAGCGGATCCTTGCCGTAGGTACGGCGCAGGCAAAGCTCGATCACCATGCCGAAGAAGCCGACGAGCAACGGCGCGAACACCAGCGCCAGCGCGTAACGCGTGCCGAGCGGCAGCGCGGCGAACCAGGCGGAGTAGGCCGCGATCGGGCCGGCTTTCGGGGAGAGCAGCGTGAGCGCGAGATACGCGCCCAGCGCGAACAGCGAGCCGTGGGCGAGGTTGATCACCTCCATCACGCCCAGGATCAGCATGAACCCGAGCGCGATCAGCGCGAACAAGAGCCCCAGGCTGACGCCGTTGACCAGATGCGGCAGCAGGTCGTGCGTACGACAGCCCATCAGCTGGGCTAGTCGCGTGCGCCCGCATTCCGGCGAGCGAGTCGATCCGCCCGCCGGGTCGCGCGCCTGGCGCGAGCGCGGCGATGCTCACAGCTCGAAGGTCGGCGTCGCTTCGTACGTTTCGAGCTTGCACGCCATGTCGTCTTCGCGCGCGTCGAGCGCGTCCTCCGGCTTGGTCCAGCTCACGATCTCGAACAGGTCGGTCTTGTCGACCGGGCTTGTCGTTGCGGCGCGCCATGTAGATCGTCTGCTGCAGGTGGTGCGTGCTCGGATTCATGTAGGCGCCGTAATGCTGCATGCGGTCGACGGCGGATACCTTGAGCTGCTCGAGCTGCTTGATGACCGCGATGTTGTTGGTCGAGCCCGCGCGCTCGATCGCGCGCAGCAGCTCGCGCGTGCACATGTAGCCGTTGTAGCGAAACGTTGCCCGGGAACCGGGATCGGCGCGTCCTTCCACCGGGTTTGATAGCGGCGCACGAAATCGTCGACGCCGGGGAGCTTGAGCTTGTGGTACCAGTTGGTGCCGAACACGCCGAACAGGCTCGCGGCACCCTGGCCCCACACGTCGGGCCAGTCCTGCTGGTTGTTGATCCACGCCGGCTTGTTGTCGAGCTTGAGCTGCACGACCTGCTGCCGCATGCGCCTTGATGTCGTCGCCGCCGATCGCCGCCGCGACGACGTCGGGCTTCGCCTGCTGGATCTTGAGCAGGTACGAGGTGAAGTCGCGCGTGTTCTGCGGCACCATGCAGCTCGTCGATCACCTTGCCGCCGTCGCTCTCGATCTCCGCACGCGTCGCCTTCGAGGTGTTGATGCCCCACACGTAGTCGTTGGTCAGCAGCAGCCAGTTCTTGCCGAGGCTGCGCGACCGCGTTCTTGACCGTCGCCTTGGAGAAATTGGTGCCGTTGCCGTCCCAGACGAACTTGGTCCGGTGGCAATCCTTGCCGGCTTCGGTCGGCGAGCTCGAGTTGCTGTTGAGGTAGATGCAGCCGTACTTCTGCGCGACCTGCGAGATCGCGTTGGCGACGCCGGAGCTGAGCGCGCCGATGAGGAAGCCGCACTCTTCGCGCGTGATGAAGCGCTCGGCGACGCGCGATCCCGTGGCGGGCGTGGTCTCGGTGTCCTGCGTGATGTAGATGATCTTGCGGCCGAGCACGCCGCCCTTGGCGTTGAACTCGTCGATCGCCATGACCATGCCGCGCATGTCGTCCTGCCCGCTGTCGCCGTATTGTCCGCTGGCGTCGCAGGTCAGTCCGAGCTTGATCGGCTTCTTGCCCTGGGCGTAGCTCAAATGCTTGAACGGCCCGAAGAATGCCAGGCCGGTGCCGGCGCTGCAGCCATTGAGAATGCGACGGCAGGAATGGGAGTTACTCATGATTGCCTCCTTGGGTGAGAATCGCCGCGTTGTGTCGCGGTCTGCCCGTCTTTGCGGGTGGGTCGTGCTAGCGATGATACTCCGCGTGCCGTTCCGAAAGTATCATACACTCACCGAACATCACCCGGGACACTGGCACCCTGCGCATGGCCGAACCTTAGCGAACATTACAGCGGGATTCAAAGGTGACGCCACGCGCCTACGCCTGCGAGGGATGCCGCGCGCTCGGCGAATCTTCGTGGAACCAGTTGCGCGTGTGCCTCACCTGCGGCTACGTCGGTTGCTGCGATGACTCGCCGCACATTCACGCGCGACAGCATTTCAATACCACGGCGCATCCGGTGATCGCGTCCCTGGAGCGCGGCGAAAGAGTGGAGTTGGTGCTATGTGCATCGCCGCTATGCCGATCTTGCGCCGGAGCTGCTGCCCAAACGGCGCTCCGCGCTGGCGGCGCTCTTTGCCGGCTCTTTCGACCGGTAATCTCGATCTACCGACAGTGCCTCAGAGCTTCAGCGGTTTCCAATAGCCGGTGAGCTCGAGATAGCCGCGCCCGATCTTCGCGTCCGCCTCGAAGCGCGCGGACCGCGCCTTCCCAGTAAACGGTGCCGGTGCTGGCGCGCGCATCCAGCTCCTGGTCGTCCATCAGCGGCTCCAGCGCGTACTCCTCGTCGCCCGGCGCCGACCCGCATCGCGACCGGATACTCGACGCCGGTGCGCGGCGAGCGCCAGCGCCGCTGCGCGGCTGAATCGAATCTCGGCCGGCTCGAAGCGATCGCGCACGTTCCGTCCGGGTCCGCGAAAGGTGCCGCCCGCCCAAGCGTGCCGCCCGGAATGATCGCGCATGCGGAAGGCCATCAGCGCGCCGCCGTCGTCGAGGTTGATGCCGATCCAATCCCAGCCGCTGGCGTCGGGCGCCATCGCAGTCGCTCGACCATTCGTGATCGAGCCAGGCGGTGCCGGCTGACGTTCGCGCTCTTGCCATCGACCGCGACGCTGCCCCGAGACGGCGAGCTGCGGCTGGCTGTAGTAATAGCTGGCGTGGCTCGATGCTCGGGCCCTTGCGTGAAAAGCCTGCGCTCGACCTTGCAGCAGGACGGCCTGCGCGCGCGCGAAGCGAAGCTCGAATCTGGAAATCGCGCGCCGCGATCGCCGCGACGTAGCTGTCTCCGACGAGCTTGAGCGACCAATCGTCGATCCATACGCGCGGTCGTGTCCTCCGCCGCGTCGGCGAGCCCGAAGCCCGCGCGCGCCGCGCGCTGGTCGTGGCGCAGCCTGCCGTAGCGCGGATCGGCGATCGCGGCGTGCGCAAACAGGAGCTGGCGCGGCGCGAACTGCGCTCGGATTCGACTTCCGCCACGCGCGGGCGATTGCGGAAGAAAGTGACCTGGACGCCGAGCTGATTGCCGCTCGCGTCCTGAACCCAGCCGGTGATGTACCACCATTCGCTGCGAAAGGCGGGATGGGCGCCGGCGTCGCGCGGAAACTGCATCGCGCGGCCCGCGATCACGCGCGGATAGTCGTCGCTCCGCGAGCACGCCGGCCGCGAGAGAGCAGCAGACGGGCTCGCGAGAAACCGCGCGCCGTCCTCACGCGTCGCCTCGCGCGCGTCGAGCGACGATCACCAATCCTCCTTCACCGCCAGGACGGCGCGTGCGCCCATCGCCTGGCGGCCGCTCGCGAGCGCCGTCAGCGTCGACAGCGCGAGCACGACGCACCGCGGAGCCGGCCAGCGCCGACCCACGGCACGGCCAGCTCCATGCCCCAATGGAACGATTGGCGATTCACGACGTGGATCAGCACGAGGCTGATCAGCCACCCGAGCGCGAATCCGGCGACGAGGCCGATGCCGCTGATCGGTCACGCCCTTCGCTGGCAAGCATCGCGCCGATCTGCCGCCGCGTCATCCCGATGTGGCGCAGCATGCCGAACTCGCGCCGGCGCGACAGGACGCAGCGCGCCGAACGACGACGACAGGCCGAACAGGCCGATGACGACCGCGGCGAGCTCGAGCGCGTAGGTGACGGCGAAGGTGCGATCGAAGGCCTTGAGCGAGAACTCGCGGATTTCGCCCGGCGCGGCGATCTCGAGCTCTGCGCGCCGCCCGGAACGTCGCGCGCGATCGCGCGGCTCAGCTCGTCCGGATTCGCGTCCGGGCGCGAGCCAGAGCGCGCCGTTGGTGGCGCGTGCGATCGCCGGTGAGCGCGATGTAGCGCTCGCGCTCGATCGACGACGGCGCCCTGCGGCCGCGCGTAGTCGCGCCACACGCCCGCGACGGTGAACGGCGGCCGGCTTTCCCGCGATCGGAAGCTCGACGACGCTTGCCGGGCGCAAAGCCGTAAAGATCGACCATCGCCTCGTTGACCCACGCCGGCGGCGGCGCACCGGAGGCGCCGTCGACGGGTCCGCTCACCAGCTGGAGCTGCCGCGACAGGATTCGCCGGATCGATCGTCCGCGCAAGCAGAACGACGCGCGGCCTGGCAGGGTCGAGCAGCAGCTGCTGCTCGCGCAGGAACTCGGCACGGCGCACGCCGGGAAGCGCGGCGATGCGCGCCTGGTCGTCGGCGGTCATGTACGCGGTATCGCCGGCCGCGCCGGCTCGAACGTAGACGTCGGCCGGCAGAACGCGCTCGAGCCAGGTGTCGAGCGAGATCGCGGAACGACGCGACCATGATCGCCATCGATACCATCAGGCTCACGCTGGCGACGATCGCCGCGAGGCTCACCGCGACCTGTCCGGGAGCGCCGCGCAGCTGCAACAGCGCGAGCCGCGGCGGCGCGCGCGCGGCAGAGGCAACGATCGCGAGCAGCATCACGGCGATCCGCGGCATCAGCATCAGCGTGCCGATCAGCAGCAGCGCGATCGCGATGTAACCGAACAGCGGCAAGCCCGGCGACCGGCGGAAGGAGCGCCGCGATCGCGCCGACGCCGATGGTGGCCGAGCCCGGCCACGATCGGACGCAGCCGCGCGAACGCGCGCTCTTCGTCGCCCGCCTTGAGCGCCGGCGCGGGCGGCGCGCGTGCCGCTTCGAGCGCGGGAACGAGGCTCGCCGAGCATCGCGGTCAGCGACGCCGAGGCCGAAGAAACAGCGCGAGCGCGAGCGGAGCCAGCGACGAGCGTCGGTGCAACGCCGCGAAAATATCCGGCGCCGAGATCGGCGCCGATGATCCGCACCGCGGCCTGCGCCAGGACGAATCCGGCGGCCAGCCCGAGCGCGCTGCCCGACGATGCCGATCGATCGCGCCTTCGACCACGAGCAGCGCCGCCAGTTGCCGGCGCGTCACGCCGAGCACACGCAGCAGCGCGAGCTGCGCGCGCCGGCGCACGACCGCCAGCGCCTGCGTCGAGAAGACCAGCAAGCCGCCGGTGAACAGCGCCACCAGCGCGAGGACGTTCAGATTGACGCGGTAGGAGCGCGACAGGCTTGCGCTGGCCGCGACGCTCGTCTCGGGGCGCTGCGACCGCGAGGCCGGCGGGCAGGCTGCGCCTGAAGCCGTCGCGCAAACGCGTCGATGTCGACGCCGGGCCGCAGGCGCAGATCGACGCGGGTGATTTGCCCAGCCGATCGAAGCTCGCCTGCGCGCCCGGCGATGTCCATCACCGCGAATCGCTGTTGCGCGTCGGCCGGCACCAGCCCGGCAACGCGCAGCGGCACGTCGCGCAGCGCGACCTGGAAGCTCAGCGTGTCGCCGGATCCACGACCAAGCGAGCGCGCGGCGGCGGGACTCAGGAAAAGCATGTCGGAGCGCAGATGATCCAGACGGTCGCCGGCGTCGGCGATCAAGCCGGGCTGCACGGCGCCTGCGCGGAAGGCGTCGATACCGATGATCTTCAGCACGTCGTCGCGATCGGCGAGCTTGGCATCGACCTCGACGACCGGGCTCGCCACCGCAACCTCCGGCAGCCGCGCCAGCTCGCGGATAGACCGCTTCATCGAAGCCGCTGCGCGGTCCGCGCACCTGGAGATCGGCGTCGCCGGAGAGCGACTGCACGCCGAGCGCGAGCTCGTTGACTGCGGCGCCGGTGATGAGCTGCACCGCGTAGCCGAGCGCGACTCCGAGCGCGATGGCGAGCACCGACAAAGCGCTGCGCGTCTTGTTCTGCGCGAGCGAACCGGCGAAGCACCGCTCGCGCCGCGGATAGCCATGCTTCCACATCGTCAACTCGACGCGCGGCGCGCGCAAGCCCGCGCGGGTCAGCCGCAGCGATGCGGTCGCAGGTCTGCGCCGCCACGGGCGAATGCGTCACCAGAATGCCGGCTGCGCCGTTGGCCTTGATCTGCTCGCGCAGCAGGCGCAGCACCTGGCCCGCGGTTTCCGCATCGAGATTGCCCGTGGGCTCATCCGCAAGCACCAGACGCGGCCCGTGCACGAGCGCGCGCGCGATCGCGACCCGCTGCAGCTCGCCTCCGGAAAGCTCGCGCGGCATGCTTTCGCCGCGCGCCATCGAGGCCGACGCCGGCGAGCATCGCTGGTCACTCGCGCGTCGGCGTCCGCGTCCGGTCAATGCCGAGCGAGCGACAAGGGCAAGGCAACGTTCCGGGCGACGCGTCAGGTAGGGCAGCACATGAAACGCCTGAAACACGAAGCCGAGATGCGTTGCGGCGAAGCACGGTCAGCGCGTCGTCGTCGAGCGTGGTGAGCTCGACGCCGTCGAGCTTGATCGAGCCTCGGTCAGGCGCTGTCCAGGCCTGCAACGAGATTGAGCAGCGTGGACTTGCCGCTGCCCGACTCGCCCATCACCGCAACGTAATCGCCGGCGCGAGCTCCAGATCGACGTCGGCGAAGACGGCCCGCGGCCGGAGGCCCGGCGTAGCGATTTGGTCAGTCCATGGACCACCAGCATGGCTGCGAGCGTAACGGCCGCGCGATGCAGTGACAAGCGACCGCGCGGTCTGCGCGCGCCCCAGGTTCACGCGAGGCGTCGCGCGTTCCATCCCGCCTACTGCAAGGCGCCAGCCGCGCGGCAGAGGCAGCGCCGAATCGCTGCCTGACTAACCCGGGCCCGGCTCTCTCCGGCCTTTTTCGCCGCCGTATGAGCGACCGCGAACAGCGCGGCTTTCGTCGCCGCTGTATTCCTGTAGGCGTTGTTGAACGCCTTGAGAAAGGCTTGCTTCTGATGCGAGTTGTACTGGTCGGTCTGGGCCTTGGGCAGGTCAGCAACAGTGTTGTAGGGCATGAATGTCTCCTCGACGTAGCTGTCGGTCGGCCGGCGCGCGTAGAAGACCGCCAGGCCTGCCGCGGCTCGAAACGTTCTATCCCCTCCGAGCGTGGAAGGCCTGGTGGTCGCGCTCGCCGCCCGGGCGACGATCGCTACGCATCAGTGCGTCGAGGTCTGGTCGTGCTTGCCGCCCGGCGCGGAAACGCGCGACACGGTTCGCCCGATCGTCGTCGGGTCGTCATTGCGGGCGAGGTCGCCCAGCGAAACGATGCCGACCAGCCGCTTGTCGCTGATTGACGACCGGCAAGCGCCGGACCTGGGCCTTGGCCATGTTGCGCGCCACGTCGTCGATGCCGTCGGTGTCGAAGCAGTAGAGCATTTCCTTGCTCATGACATCGGCGACCTTGGTGTCCAGCCGGCTTGCCCTGAGCGACCGCGCGGATGACGATATCGCGGTCGGTGATCATGCCGACCAGCCGATCGTTGTCGCCGACCGGCAGCGAGCCGGCGTCGATGTCGGCCATGAGGCTGGCCGCCTCGCGGATCGGTTTGATCGGGGCTCAAAAGGCGCACATCGCGAGTCATTATTTCGCTGACTTTCATCGGCTTTGCCTCCATGGCTTACAACCTGCGGGCAACGTGTCCGCAGCGGCGCAGCCCGGAGAAGGCCTCACGCGCGGGGCCGCGCCGATTTGGCTGTGACAGCATCGAGAGGGGGATGTTCAGGGGAAAATCAGCTATGGCGCTGCCAGGCAACGCGTCAGGCGTTGTGATCGCACACTTACGGGCAACGCCGTCCTCGGCCGTGGCGCCGCGCAGCCAGGCCCATCCGGGAGGAGGACTCCAGGCCCTGCTGCGAAGGCGAAATTCGCTAAGCCTGGTAGGCGATGACTTCGATCTCGACTTTGGCGTCGATCATCAGCGTCGCCTGCGTCGTCGATCGCGCCGGTTTGTTCTCGGGGAAGAATTCGGCGTAGACGCGGTTGAACGTCCAGAAGTCGCGCGCGTCGTCCAGCCACACCGTGGACTTGACGACGTCTTTCAGCTGTGCATCCGGCGAGCGCAAGCGCCTTTTCGACGTTTTTCAGCGTCTGCCGCGTCTGCGCCTCGATGCCACCCGGCACGATCTCGCCGTTGTCGCCCATCGCGACCTGCCCCGACACAAACACGAACGGCCCGGCCTTGACCGCCGGACGAGAACGGCAGCGGCTGCCCGCCGGCGCCGGTGCGGGTTGCGCCCAGGAATTCGACACTCATTGGATCCTCCGATGGTCAGTTGCCGTCGCGTCAGGCCCGCGCCGTCGACCGGCATCGCGACGCGGCATGAAATTAAATTACAGTTTATCCGATTCGCCGGAACGAGGCCAGCGGGGCGTCGGGAAGGATCATGCCAACGACTTTTCGCTATGGCGCGGTCTGACATTTGCGGTGCCCTTGACGCCATTCCAAAAGAGCGTAGACTCGCCGCCGTCGATGTAATTTAATTACACCACACCTGCCGGTGCAGCCAGCGCAGATTCGCATGGCACACCGCCGGGGTTTGCCATTCCGTCAAGGAGGAGTCATGTTTCGCACCGCCATCCGCAGCACGCGTTCCTGTCACACAACCTCGCCTTTCCGCTCCGGCCTCGCGATCGTCGCGCTGGCCGCAACGACGGCGCTGGCGATTGCGACCGGCTCCGCGCTGGCCGCGGCCGTCAGGGCGGCGCCGCCAATCATCGCCATGATCGGCGAGCCGCAGACGCTCGATCCGATGGCGTCGACCGCAGACTTGGTCGGCATCGATCATGCAGCACGTCTACGAACTGCTGTACACCTTCGATGCCAACTGGAACGTGGCGCCGATGCTGGCGGAGAGCATGCCGGCGATCTCGAAGGACGGCCTCGTCTACACGCATTCCGCTGCGCAAGGGCGTCAAGTTCCACAACGGCAAGGAGATGACCTCCGACGATGTCGTCGCCTCGTTGAAGCGGTGGATGGACATGGCGCCGCGCGGCAAGGCGGTGGCCAAGGAGATCAAGAGCCTCGAAGCCAAGGGGCCGAACACGGTCGTCATCACGCTCAACCGGCCGTACGCGCCGCTTGCTCGCGCACCTCGCGCTGCCGCAACGGCTTCGCGGCGATCATGGCCGAAGGAGTCGATCGCCACGCCGCTCACCCAGTTCGTCGGCACCGGGCCCGTACATGTTCAAGGAACGCAAGCCCGATCAGTACGTGCAACTGGTGCGCTACGACGGTTACAGCGCCGCGCAGCGAACCTGCGAGCGGCTACGCAGGCAAGCGCGAGGCGCTGGCTCGACGAACTGCGCTTCATCCCGGTGCCCAATGCCAACACGCGCGTCGAAGGATCGCTGTCGGGGCAATACCAGTTCGCGGATCTCCTGCCGGTCGAATCGTATTCGCGGATCGAGAGCGCGCCCAACGTGAAGCCTGTGCTGACCGCCCCGTTCGGTTTTCCGTACCTGGTGCTCAACACCAAACAGGGGCCGCTCGCCAATCTCGCACTGCGCCAGGCCGTGGAGGCGGCGCTCAACAACGCCGACATGATGGGCGCCGGCTTTGGCGACCCGAAGTTCTACACCACCGAAGCCAGCCACTACGCCAGGAACACGCCGTTCTACTCGACCGCCGGGACCGAGAACTACGGCAAGGGCGACGCCAAGAAGGCGGCGGCGATCGTCGCTGCCGCCAAGTACGACGGCACGCCGATCAAGATCCTCACCAGCCAGCAATACGACTTCCACTACCGGATGGCGCTGGTGATGGCGGAGAATCTCAAGGCCGCCGGATTCAAGGTCGACATGCAACGTGGTCGACTGGTCGACGCTGATCCAGCGCCGCAACGATCCCGCGCTGTGGGACATCTACATCACGCACTCCGCGGTCCTGCCCGACCCGACGCTGACGCCGCCGCAACTCGGCGACGGCGCACCCGGCTGGTGGAGCTCGCCGGCCAAGAGGCGCGTCGCTCGCGGCGCTCAACGCCGAAGCCGACCCGAAGAAGCGCGGCGCGCTGTGGGGCAATGTGCAGATCGGTCGTGTTCACCGAGGTGCCCTACATCCGCGTCGGCTATTTCAACAGCGTGACCGCGCGTTCGCGCCAAGCTCGAGGGCTACGTGGCGATGCCGTGGCCGTTCTTCTGGAACACCTGGCTGCAGAAGTGAGGGCGTTGCGCATCGACATTGATCGCGTGACTCTCGCAGATGTCACGGCATGACCCGCTATCTCGCATCGCGCTTCGCCGGCATGGTGATCGTGATGCTGCTGGTGGCCACGATCGTGTTTTTCATCACGCGGCTGGCGCCCGGCGATCCCGCGGCGGTCATGCTGGGCGATCAGGCGACCGCCGCCGACATCGCGAAGCTGCGCGCATCGTATGGACTCGACAAGCCGCTGCCGTTGCAGTTCGTCTACTGGCTGGGCGAGCTGGCCCACGGCAATCTGGGCCAGTCGATCTTTCTGCAGCGGCCGGTGACGCAGGCGCTGGCCGAACGCGCGGAGCCGACCTTCTTCCTGACGCTGTTTTCGATCCTGATCGCGACGCTGATCGGCGTTCCCTGCGGCATCATCGCCGCGGTATGGCGCGGCAAGACCGATCGATCAGTTCTTCTCGGGGTTCGCGATGCTGGGCGCGAGCATCCCGAGCTTCTGGTTCGGCCTGATCCTGATGCAGATCTTCGCCGTCGCGCCTCGGCTGGTTTCCGGTGGCGGGCTACGGCGATCCGGGCGTGCCCTTGAGCGATCGGCTGCATCACCTGGTGTTGCCGTCGATCGTGCTCGGCGTGGTCAACTCGGCGCTGATCCTGCGCTTCACGCGCGCGAGCATGCTCGACGTCCTGAGCGACGACCACATCCGCACCGCCCGCGCCAAGGGACTCTCCGAAGCAAGCGTCATCCTGCGCCATGCGCTGCGCAACGCGCTGATCCCGGTGATCACCGTGCTCGGCCTCACGTTCGCCCTGCTGATCGGCGGCGCGATCGTGACCGAAACCGTCTTCGGCCTGCCCGGCGTCGGCAACCTCGTCGTTTCCGCCGTCCTGCGCCGCGACTATCCGGTGATCCAGGGCGCGCTGCTGGTGATCGCGGGACTCTACGTTCTCATCAATCTGGCGATCGACCTGCTGTACCTGGTCGTCGATCCGCGCGTGAAGTATTGAACGCATGAGCACGGCCGTTGCCGTTCCTCTCGCGAGAGCGCCGTCGCGCAGCCCGACGGCGATCCTCGTCGGCAAGCTGTTCCGGCGCAAGCTCGTGCTGGCCGGCGCGGCGATCCTGGTGGTCGTCACGCTGCTCGCGCTCTTCGCGCCGTGGATCACGCCCTACGGGCCGATGGCGATGAAGATCAGCGACCGCCTGCAAAGCCCGCGGCTCGCGCACTGGTTCGGCACCGACGAGCTGGGCCGCGACGTGTTCTCGCGCGTGGTCTTCGGCGCGCGCTACTCGCTGATGATCGGCGCATCGGTGGTGCTGATCTCGGTGACGGGCGGCGTGCTGCTGGGGCTCACCGCCGGATTCTTCCGCCGGCTGGACGGGCCGATCATGCGCTTCGTCGACGCGATGATGTCGTTCCCGGACATCCTGCTCGCGATCGCGCTGGTCGCGGTGCTGGGCGCGTCGATGACCAACGTGATCCTCGCGCTGGCGATCGTCTACACGCCGCGCGTGGCGCGCGTCGTGCGCGCATCGACGCTGGTCGTCCGCGAGCTGCTGTTCATCGAAGCCGCGCGCGCGCTGGGTGTCTCGACGTGGCGGATCCTGTTCATCCACATCCTGAACAACATCGCCTCGCCGATCCTGGTGCAGGCGACGTTCATCTTCGCCTACGCGGTGCTGGCCGAAGCGGGGCTGTCGTTCCTCGGCGTCGGCGTTCCGCCCGAGCTGCCGACGTGGGGCACGATGATCGCCAGCGGCCAGCAATTCGCGCATCAGGCGATCTGGCTGGTCGTGTTCCCGGGCGTCGCGATCGTGCTCTCCGCGCTGTCGCTGCAGATGGTGGGCGACGGCTTCCGCGACCTGCTCGATCCGAAGCTGCGCAAGGCGATGTGATCGATGGCGATCCCACGTCGCACGCCGCTGCGCAGGTCCGCTGCTGCAGGTCAAGCATCTGCGGACGCATTTCTTCACCGACGCCGGCGTCGTCAAGGCCGTCGAGGACGTCTCGTTTGCGCTGAACGCCGGGGAGACGCTTGCCGTCGTCGGCGAATCCGGCTCCGGCAAGTCGGTGACCAGCCTGTCGATCATGGGACTGATTCCGAATCCTCCGGGACGCATCGTCGGCGGCGAGATCCTGTTCCGGACCCGCGAAGGCCCGGTGGTCGATCTCGCGAAGCTTCCCGTCAAGGCGCTGCGGAAGCTCCGCGGCCGCGATATCGCGATGATCTTTCAGGAGCCGATGACGAGCCTGGATCCCGTGTTCACGGTCGGCGATCAGATCGCGGAAGCCGCTGCGCTGCATCTCGGCATGAATCGCGCCGCGGCGATGAAGCGCGCGCTGGAAATGCTGGAGCTCGTGGAAATCCCCGCGGCGAAGCAGCGGCTCGACGAATATCCGCATCAATTGTCGGGCGGGATGCGGCAGCGGGTGATGATCGCGCTGGCGCTCTCGTGCAATCCGTCGCTGCTGATCGCCGACGAGCCGACCACCGCGCTCGACGTCACCATCCAGGCGCAGATCCTCGCGCTCCTCGACAAGCTGCGGCGCGATATCGGCATGGGCGTGCTGTTCATCACCCACAATCTGGGCGTCGTCGCCGAGATCGCCGACCGCGTCGTCGTCATGTACAGCGGGCGCGTGGTCGAAGAGGGCGACGTCCGTCCGTTGTTCAAGCGGCCGCGGCATCCGTACACGCGCGGCCTCCTCGAGTGCCTGCCCCGGCGTGCGCTCGACGACGAATCGGCGATGGCGCAACGAGCCGGCGACTGAACGCGATTCCCGGTCAGGTCGCAAGCCCGCTCGACCCGCTGCCCGGCTGCGCGTTCGCTCCGCGCTGCGCGCTGGTGCTGCCCGAATGCTCGGCCGCGATGCCGCCGCTCGCGGCAGTTCCCGCAGGCCAGCGCTCGCGCTGCATACGCTGGAGCATGCTTGAACGCAGCGCCTGCGATGCGGCAATCGAACAGGACTGCCGAGCGCGCCGATGCTGGCGGTGCGCGGCCTCAAGAAATACTTCGGCCACGGCGACCGCCCGGTGCGCGCCGTCGACGACGTCAGCTTCGAGATCGCGAAAGGCGAGGTGCTGGGCCTCGTCGGCGAATCGGGCTCGGGCAAGAGCACGATCGGACGCTCGGTGCTGAAGCTGATCGAGCCGACCGCCGGCGAAGTGTGGTTCGAGGGCTCCGATCTCGCGCCCTTGTCCTCGCGCGCCATGCGTCCCTACCGCCGTCGCCTGCAGATCATCTTTCAGGATCCGTACGCGAGCCTGAACCCGCGCCGGCGCGTCGGCGACACGCTGGACGAAGCGATGGCCACGCACGGCCTGCACCAGGGCGCCGCTCGCGGAAGCGGATCGCCGGAGCTCTTGTCGCTCGTGGGTCTCGCGCCCGAGCACGCGCAGCGTTTTCCGCACGAATTCTCGGGCGGGCAGCGGCAGCGGATCGGCATCGCCCGCGCGCTTGCCGTCGAGCCGCAATTCATCGTCGCCGACGAGCCGGTGTCCGCGCTCGACGTCTCCATTCAGGCGCAGGTCATCAATCTGCTGTCCGACTTGCGCGAGCGCTTCGGCCTCACGATGCTGTTCATCTCGCACGATCTCGACGTCGTCGAATACCTGTGCGATCGGATCGTCGTGCTCTATCTCGGCAAGGTGATGGAAGTCGCGCCGGCGAAGGAGCTGTACAAGGCGCCCAAGCATCCTTACACCGAAGCGCTCCTCGAAGCGTCGCCGCGGCCGGACCCGGAAGCGCGCCGCGACCGCCGTCTGCTCGAGGGCGATATTCCGAGCCCCGTCGATCCGCCGTCGGGCTGCGTTTTCCGCACCCGTTGTCCGTACGCGCTGGACGCGTGCGCCGCCGCGGTGCCTGCATTGCGCGAAGTGGCGCCGGGCCGGTTCAAGGCCTGCATCCGCGACGACATTCTCTGAGGCACCACGATGAACCTCGATCCGATCCTTTCCGAAACGCTCGACGCCGCGACCAAGGGCTATCCGCTTTCCAGCCCCGCGCTGCCGATCTCCGCCATCGGCGCGCAGCGTTGGAGCGTGCTCACCGGCGACCTGCCGCTGCCGCTGGCGGTGATCCGCGATTCGGCGCTCGCGCACAATCACGCCTGGATGCGCGACTTCACCGCGTCGACCGGCGTGCTGCTGGCGCCGCACGGCAAGACGACGATGGCGCCGCAGATCTTCGCGCAGCAGCTTGCCGCGGGCGCATGGGGAATCACCGTCGCCAACGTGCAGCAGCTCGGCCTCTGCGTGCGCTTCGGCGTGCGCCGCGTCATCATGGCCAATCAACTGCTCGGCGCGGCCGAGGTCGGCGCGGTGATCCGTCTGCATGAAGCGCATCCAGACCTCGAGTTTCATTTCCTCGTCGATTCGCAGGCGCAACTGGCGTCGATCGAGCAATCTCGCCGCATCGCAGAAGATGTCGCGCAAGCTCACCGCGCTGGTCGAGCTGGGCGTGCCGGGAGGCCGCACCGGCGCGAGGACGTTCGACGAGGCGCTCGCCGTCGCGCGCGGCCGTCGCGGCGAGCAAGGCCGTCGCGCTGTCCGGCCTCGAATGCTACGAAGGGCTGCAGATCACCGGCGACTCGGGCCGCGACGAAATCGTCGTCGCCGGGCTGATGCAGCGCGTGCACGACGTCGCGCTCGCCTGCGACCGCGAGGGACTCTTCGCCGGTCCGGCGATCATCCTCACCGCGGGCGGCTCGGCGGCGTTCGACATCGTCGCGCGCGATCTGCCGATGAAGCTGTCGAAGCCCGTGCTCACGATCCTGCGCAGCGGCTGCTACGTCACGCACGATTCGGGTTTCTACAACCGCATGCTGGAAGGCGTGAAAGCGCGCAGCGGCGCCGGCCTGGCAATCGCGCCCCGGCCTGCAGCCGGCGCTCGAAGTCTGGTCGCGAGTGCAATCCTGCCCGGAGCCGGGGCTGGCGATCCTCACCATGGGCAAGCGCGACGCGTCGTTCGACCTCGACATGCCGATCCCCGGCAAACGCTACCGCCCGGGAACCGACGCCGCGCCGCAGCCCGCGCCGGCGTCGTGGAAGATCGCCAACATGAACGATCAGCACGCCTATCTGCGCTTCTCCAGCGATCCGAAGCGCCGCAGGTCGGCGATCTCGTCGGCTGCGGCATCTCGCATCCGTGCACGACCTTCGACAAATGGCGCGCGCTGTTCACGCGTCGACGACGACTATCGCGTGACCGGCGCGATCCGCACGTTCTTCTGAACCGCCGACCGTGAGCTCGCGCGACCAAACGCCGCAGCAAGCTCCACCGTCCCGTGGGCGATCTTCTGCTCACGATGCGCGAGCGCGCCGAGTCGCTGTCGCAGGGGCAGCAGCAGGTCGCCGCGGTCATGCTCGCGGATCCGGATTTCGCCGTGCGCGCCAATGTCGACGCGCTGGCGCGCCGGGCGAAGGTCAGCCCGCCGACGATCGTTCGCTTCTGCCGCGCGCTGGGCTTTGCGGGCTTGCGCGAATTCAAGCTGCACCTGGCGCAGAGCCTCGCCGTCGGGACCTCGACGCTGCATCGCGCGGTCGCGCCCGGCGACACACATGCAGACCGTAACGCACAAGGTCTTGCAGGGCGCGGCGAGCGCGCTCGCCAACCTCGAGCAGCACATCGCGCCGGAGGATATCGAGCGCGCCGTCAGCGCGGATCGCGAAAGCGCGGCGGGTCGATTGCTACGCGGTCGGCAACACCTCGATGTTCATGGCGAGCGACGCCCAGGCGCGCTTCTCCCGGCTCGGCCTCGTCTCGAATTTCTATTTCGACGCGCATCTGCAGCTCGTCTCGGCGGCGACGATGAACAAGCACGACGTCGCGCTGGCGATCTCGCATATCGGGCGGATGCCGTTCCTGCTGGAGACCGTCGACGTCGCGAAGGAGCAAGGCGCGATGATCATCGCCATCACGCGGCCGGATACGCCGCTTGCCGAGCGCGCCGACGTCGTCCTGCCGGTGGTCGTTCCGGCCGACCCTTCGATGCGCGTCGGCACCGAGGCGTATCTCGCGCAGATGGCGTATATCGAAATACTGATGGTCGGCACGGGCTTGCGCCGGGGCCCGCCGGCGCTGCGCCAATTGAAGCGCGTGCGACAGGTGCTGCAGGAGCGGGGCGTCGACAGCGAAACGCATCCGGTCCTGGAACGGGCGTGGTCCAACGGCGAGGTGCAGCCGTCATGAGCGCAAGGACGTCAGCATCGCGCGCTCGTCCTCAAGGGCGGCACGGTCGTCGACGGCACCGGCGCATCGCGCTTCGTCGCCGATGTGCGCATCGAAGGCGAGCGCATCGCCGCGGTCGGCGCGCATTTGCCGACGCAGGACGCCGACGTGCTGGACGTCGCCGGGAAGATCGTCGCGCCGGGCTTCATCGACGTGCATACGCACGACGACCAGATCGTACTGGCCGCGCCGCAGATGCTGCCGAAGATCAGCCAGGGCGTCACCACCGTCGTCATCGGCAATTGCGGCATCAGCCTGGCGCCGCTGGTGCATGCCGACGCGCCGCCGCCGCTCAACCTGCTGCGGCGGCGACAAGTACGTCTATCCGACGATGGCCGCGTATGTCGCGGCGGTCGGCGAGGCGCGGCCCGCGGTCAACGTCGCGGCGCTGGTCGGCCATTCGACGCTGCGGGTGGCGACGATGGACGATCCCTACCGTCCCGCCACGCCGGCCGAGCAATCGCGGATGGTCGAGCTGCTGCGCGAAGGCATGGACGCGGGCGCGACGGGGTTGAGCTCCGGCGTGTTCTATGCGACCGGCGCCGCCGCCGACATCGACGAGCTCGCGCTGCTCGCGCGAGTTGCCGGCGACGCGGGCGGCGTATACACGACGCATATCCGCGACGAGTCCGACAAGGTGATCGACTCGCTCGACGAGGCGTTCGCCACCGGACGGCGCGGCAGCGTGCCGGTGGTCGTTTCGCATCACAAATGCGCGGGGCCGCGGAACTGGGGCCGCACCGTGCAGACGCTCGCGCACATCGACGCCGCGCGCACGCAGCAGCCGATCGCGCTCGACATGTATCCGTACATCGCCGGCTCGACCGGTGCTGCGCAAGCAAATGGTCGACGGCATCATCGACATCATGGTCACGTGGTCGACGCCGCACCCGGAGATGGCGGGGCGCATGCTCGCCGCCATCGCGGCCGAATGGGGTTGCACGCAGCAGGAGGCGTGCGAGCAGGCTGCAGCCGGGCGGCGCCTGCTACTTCCAGATGCGCGAGGACGACGTGCAGCGGGTGCTCAAGTATCCGGCCACCATGATCGGCTCCGGACGGCCTCCCGCACGACGCAGCATCCGCATCCGCGGCTATGGGGAACCTTCCCCGCGTGCTCGGGCCATTACAGCCGCGAGCTGGGACTGTTTTCGCTCGAGACCGCCGTGCACAAGATGAGCGGCCTCTCCGCGCGCAACTTCAAGCTCGAGGATCGCGGCGAAATCCGCGAAGGCGCATACGCCGACCTCGTCGTGTTCGACGCGGCCACCGTCAAGGACGTCGCAACGTTCGAGCAGCCGAAAGCGCTTTCGCTGCGGTATCGAATGCGTGCTGGTGAACGGCGCGATCGCCTATCGCTCCGGCGACGCGTTGCAAGCGAGCGCAGCGAACGGTTCCTGCGCAGGCGCAAACTTTGGGGCGAATTGATTCGGTCGGGATGGGGATGCGCAATGTCTTGCTTTGATCATCATCGTTCCCGACGCGACGAACAGCAACGCCAGCGGATACGCTCCGGGGCCATTGAACGCTTTGGTAGGTCCTTGCCGATGTGACCTTGCCACGCGCGGCAAACGCCAGCACAACGGTCAGCACCACGCTGGTGGGGATCGGCGTGCGCTGAAAATAGGCGACGGTGTGTCCTTGCGCTGGCAGACAGCTTCTCGGCGGTGACATTGAAGCGGGCCCAATCGGCCGACGCCGCAGCAGACGAAGTAAATCAGTGCGACCCAATCCCCAGCCTCCGTCAAACCGGCGGCGAAACCGAGGGTTGCCGGGCGACGCCGAACGAAAAATCACATCAGCCAAGGGATCAAACTCGCGCCCGAGCGTCGGTGCCGCACGCCATGCTGGCTGCCAGCCGTCGAAAGGCACGTCGAATACCACCGGCACCGCCGGCACCAGCAATACCGCAGCAGAAGAAACCAATCGAGATAGGTGTTCAAGAAGACCATCAGCGCAGAAAACTGCAGCGACGCCACGCCATTATGACGGGAAGTCAAGAAGTCGGCCAGATGCAGACCGCGCATCATCGAGAAGTGCCGAGGATCGCCGGCGGGGACGCATCGCGCGCCAAGAGTTTTAAACACCCCTCGGTCGGTTACGACCGGCCGGCAAACAGTTATGGTGCCTCGAATCCGGACCGGACCAGATGCAGCTCGGACACTGTCCCCACCCCCGCCTATTCGACCGATGTTCCTGCGCTGGTCACCGCCGCGTATCTCGTCTATCTGGTGTGCCGATCGCGTTCTGCTGGTCGGCTCGTTTGGCGATGGCTGAACACGCTGCTGCCGACCAGATCGACGACGCATTGGTACGTTGATCGCAGGACCCGAGCTTCCGCCGCGCGTTTGCAGCGGAGTCTCGCGGTGGTCGCGATCACCTGTGCAGCATGCTTAGCGATCGGGTTGCCGCTTGCTTATGCGCTCTTTCACCGAAAGCCGCCGCCTGCGCTGCGCTAGTGCGTGTGCTCTATCAGTGCCGGTCGCGCTGCCGCCGCTGTTGCCTGGCCTTCGGCTTCATACTGGTGTTCTCGTCGGACACGCTGCCGTGGCTCGGCAGCATCTAATGCTCGCCGCCGGCCACGTCGTCCTTACCCTGCGTACTTTCTGCAGGCGGTAGTGGCCGACATGCAACGTCTCGGTCTATCCGTCCCTCGGGGGCACCGCCCAGGTCGCTGGGCGGCAATGGCTGGCAGCGGTTCGTGCACATCATTACTGCCGTCACTGCGCCATTCGATCCTCGCCGAGCCTGATCATCGGCAATACGTAAC